>Ga0180215_1000044_pt1 | contig 187667 bp, 176 predicted proteins | sample eDN3rd37CBELigBY_FD_128871 | JGI IMG/M metagenome (GOLD analysis project Ga0180215, IMG submission 128871) | Enriched backyard soil microbial communities from Emeryville, California, USA - eDNA 3rd pass 37_C BE-Lig BY (version 2) (version 2) | ecosystem: Environmental > Terrestrial > Soil >... | reverse complement strand
CTTCGATGTCGCCGACGACCGAGTGTACCCACTGGTCGACAGTGGCCGTGGCGAGGTCACCGGGGGTGCGGCCACGACCCGGCAGATCCACTGCCAGCGTCTGTAATTCAGGGTCCTGGCGGCGCAACTCCGCGATCAGAAGGTCCCAGCAGTCGGCGGCGTGTTCGCCGCCGTGTACCAGGACCAGAGCGGGTAGTGTCACGGTGCTCGCCTCCTCAGCGCTGGATGAGTTGTGACGCGATGAGTTCGACGTCGGTGCGGAAATCGCTGAAGCTGCGACTGGCGGGTTCGATGGTGATCCAGGTGACCCCGGCATCCGCATAGGCGTCGAGTTGGGCGCCGAGCGCTGAGCAGAACGGTGCGCAGTCGCCGCTGACCAGCGATCCGGATTCGAACGGCACGAAGGACACATCGGCGGGACCGCGCCCCCGGTCGGCTCGACGCTTGTTGACAGCGGCGATCCACTCGGTCAGCGTGTCGATGTCTTCCAGCGGTTGTGACCGGGTGATGGCAGCCATCTCACCGGAGGCGGCCATCGGCATCCAGCCGTCGGCGATGTCGACCACACGGCGCCGCGCAGCTGCACCGTTGCCGCCGATCCAGATCGGGGGTCCACCCGGGGTGGACGGCAGCGGAAGCGCGATGTGGCCGCTCACTCCGAATTCGGGACCGTCGTGCTCCTCGCCGTTCCAGGTCGCCTTCCACGCGGCAATCGCCTCGTCCAGCAGCGCTCCACGACCCGCGAAGTCGGCGTGTAACGCCTCGAACTCGGACTTGAGGTACCCGGCGCCGGTGCCCAGGGTGAACCGCCCACCGGACAGCAGGTCCAGGCTCGCAGCCGATTTCGCAGTCAGATACGGGCTGCGGTAACCCGAGACGAGGATGTAGGTCATCACCCGGAGCCGGGTGGTCGCGGCTGCCGCGAAGCTCAGCGACACCATCGGATCGAAAGCGTGGTGGCCCCCCGTGGCCAGCCAGTTCTTGTCGGGGTAAGGGTGCTCCGACATCGAGAAGCCGTCGAAGCCGACCTGCTCCACCAGACGCGCAATGTCGCCGAGTGAAGCGCCCTGGCTCCAGGTGTCCCAATGCTTCACCGCCCGCATCGGGAACATCAGGTTGAAACGCACGGCGCTCCTTTGTCAATCATCCGAGGGTGAACGGGTCCCGGGTCGCTCCGGACAACTCTACCCACACCGCCTTGGTCTCGGTGAAGTCCTTCATCGCGTCGACGCCGTTCTCCCGACCGATACCACTGAAACCCATGCCGCCGAACGGAACATGCGGCGCCACCACACGATACGCGTTGACCCAGACGGTCCCGGCCCTCAGCCTGGCGGCCACCCGGTGCGCTCGGTGTACGTCCTTGGTCCACACCGACCCCGCGAGGCCGAATTCGGTCGCATTGGCCGCCGCGATCGCTTCGTCCTCGTCGCTGAACGTCATCACCGCCAGGACGGGGCCGAAGACCTCCTCGGCTACGGCGCGCATCGAGGGGTCGACTCCGGTCAGCACCGTCGGTTTGACGAAGTAGCCGCCGAGGCTGTCCTCGGGTTCGCCGCCGTAGGCGATGGTCGCGCCCTGCTCACGAGCGGAGGCGAAGTGCGACAACACCTTCTGATACTGAGGCTCGTTCGACACCGGTCCCATCTCGGTGGCCGGGTCCTTGGGATCCCCGAGCTTGATCGTGGCGGCCCGGGCGACGATCTTCTCGACGAGCCCGTCGGCGACGTCTTCGTGGACAAGCAGTCGTGAGCCGGCCAGACATGTCTGACCGGTGGCGGCGAACACGCCGGCGATCACTCCGTTGGCCGCTGCGTCGAGGTCCGCGTCTTCGAATACCACCTGTGCGGACTTGCCGCCCAGTTCGAGGGTGAATCTGGTCATGTTCGAGATCGCGGCCTTGCCGACCTCGATCCCCGTTCCGGTCGACCCCGTGAACGCGATCTTGTCCACGCCCGGGTGAGAGGCCAGCGCCGCGCCGGTTGCCGGTCCCCAGCCGGTCACCACGTTGATGACCCCGGGCGGAAACCCGGCTTCGGCGAACAGTTTTGCGAACGCGAGTGTCGAGGTCGGGGTGTGGTCACTGGGCTTGACCACAAACGTGCATCCGGCGGCCAGGCCCGCGGCCAACTTCCAGGTCAGCAGAAGAAGCGGTGAGTTCCACGGAGTGATCGCCCCGACCACACCGACCGGCTCGTGCCGTGTGTAGACGAAGTAATTCGACTTGTCGGTGGGGATCACCTCGCCCTGCAGCTTGTCGGCCAGCCCCGCGTAGTAGAAGTAGTAGTCCGGCAGCGAGCGCATCTGGCCCACCATCTCGCGCACCAGTTTTCCGCCGTCCCGCACTTCCAGCTCTGCCAGGTACTCCGCCTCCCGTGCGATGACCTCACCCAGTCGGTGCAGCAGCTTGCCGCGTGCGGTCGGGGTCAGCCTGCCCCAGTCACCGTTGAGCGCCTCGCGCGCCGCCGCGACAGCGCGGTCGACGTCGGACCCGTCGCCGTCCGGAACCCGTGCCCACGGCTTGCCGCTGTACGGGTCGACTCTGTCGTAGGTGCGCCCGGCGGTCGCGGCGGTCTGTTCACCCCCGATCAAGAGCTTGAATTCGGTGAGCGCCTCTGTCGTTTCGGTCATGTGCACCTCATCGAGTTCGTGGTGATCGCCTGTTGGTTCGTGCGTCGGAGCGGCCCGCGCCGGCGTTTCCGAGGTCCGTGTAGAACTTGCCGTGTCGCGCCGCGGTGCTCGGGGGCAGGTCGCGGGCTTCCCACATCGCGCGAACCGTCCCCTGGACACCGTTCGGCCGCCGAGCCGCGATCTCGCACGCCAACTGCGTGGCCCGGCTGGTCAGCTGATCGTCCGGCACGATCTCGGTGACCAATCCGATCCGGAGCGCGGTCTGCGCGGTGATCCGTTCTTCGCTGCCCAGCAGGGCCCAGCGCATCACCTCGCCGTACGGCACCCCGAGTGCGCGCATACCCATCGGCTCCAGCGAGGAGACGATACCGGCGTTTGCGTGGGGATCGAAGAACACGGTGCTTTCGCTGCAGATCGAGAAGTCACACTCGTTGACGAAGTACATGGCGCCGCCGGCGACGATCCCGTGCAGCGCACCGATCACCGGTTTCCAGACACGATGCGCCTTCGGCCCGAGCAGCTCACCGGGATCTTCCTGGTTGAAGATCGGCTTGTGCCGCCACCAGGTGCCCTCGGCGACGTCGATGCCGGAGCAGAAGCCCCGGTCACCGCTGCCGCGCAGCACAGCCACCCGGATGTCGTCGTCATCGCGGACCGTGGCCCACACTTCTGCGAGCTCGGCGGCCATCTGTTCGGTGAAGCTGTTCATCCGTTCTGGCCGGTTCAGCGTCACCGTGGCGACGTGATCGGTCACATCGAATTCGAGCGTGGACAAATTCAGTGAGCTGCTCACCAGTGCTCCTTGCGCGAAGTGGTCATGTCTGAGGCGCCATGCTGCGAAGATCGTCGGCGATCTCGCGCTTGAGGATCTTGCCTGCCGGACCGAGTGGGAACTCCCGCCGGTATTCGAACCGGCGGGGTTGCTTGTAGCCGGCCAGTTCGGACCGGCACAGGGTGGTCAGCTCATCGGTCAGCGTCGCGTGGTCTGTGACATGCGCCTTCGGAATTACCACCGCCACAGGGGTTTCCCCCATTCCGGGTCGGGCACGCCGACGACGGCGACCAGGTCGACATCTTGGTGATGGGCGATGACCCGTTCGATCTCGGCGGGATAGACGTTGAAGCCGCCGGAGATGATCATGTCGGTCTTGCGCCCGGTGATATGCAGGTAGTTGTCCTCGTCGAGGTAGCCCAGATCACCGGTGCGCAAACCGTCCGGCCGGAACGCCTCGGCGGTCTGTTCGGGCCGGTTCCAATAGCCGATCGCGTTGGCGGGGCTCGCGATGACGATCTCGCCGACAGTGCCGGCGGGGACGTCGTCCCCGTTCTTGTCGACGACGCGGATCACGCACATCGGAGTCTCCTGCCCGCACGACGTGGCGATCGAATCCCGTCCGGCGAGAATGTCGCGGTGGTCTTGTGGAGTCAGAATCGTTGCCTGGCCGCCACATTCGGTCAATCCGTAGCGCTGTTGCAGATCACAGCCGAGAAGGTCCATCGCCTTGCGCGCCAGACCGGGAGGCACCGGCGCCGAACCGTAGGAGATGCGGCGCAGGCTCGACATGTCACGGGGCGGGCCGTCCTCCAGGATCGCCAGAGTGCGGTGCAGCATCGTGGGAATGAATGTGGTGAACGTGATTCCGCTGCGTTCGATCTCGTCGATGACCGCCTGGGGGTCGAACTTCTGGTGAATCACCATCGTTTGGCCGAGGTACAGCCACGACACCGTGCGCACCATACCGCCGGCGGTGAAGAACGGTGTCGTCGCCAGCATGACGTCCGAGCGGTTGGCCTCGGTGACGAGGTTGGTGTCGGCGGCCTGGTAGAGCAGTCCGCGGTGGGTGTGCATCACACCCTTTGCGCGCCCGGTGGTGCCACTGGTGTAGAGGATTACCGCAAGGTCGTCGGGCGTCATCTCCACGTTGGGTGTGCTCGACCAGGCGTGCGAGAGTGCGGTCTCGTAGTCGGTCACCAGGTCGGTGTCGCCGATGGTCCGGCGCGCGTCGATACCCATCACCATGCGCATGTCGGCGAGTTCGCCGACGAACTTGGTCAACTGCTCGGCATGTACGATCGCCGCCTGCGCGCCTGAGTCCTCGCGGATGTGGGCCACCTCGTCAGGCGCGAGCCGGATGTTGACCGGAACGGCGACGAGGCCGACCTTGGCGAGGCCGAACGAAATCTCGGGCCATTCAATGCAGTTGCGGGCGATGACCATGACGCGGTCGCCCCGGGTCAGCCCGCGTCCGCGCATGAAGTTGGCGAGCCGGCAGGCCCGTTCCTGGACCTGCGACCACGTGTGCGACCGCTGGCCGTCGACCAGGGCCCGCTTCTGCGGGTACCGGCGGGCGTTGTTGGTGGCGATGTCTCCGATCAGCATGAGCGTCAGATCAAGAAGGCCAGGGTGTCGAGCGGTCCGCTCGCGTCGATCAGATGGACGATCTTGCGGACCAGACGGAACCCGTCGTCGGAGCGCTGCAGAGTGTGAATCACGCGGCCCGCCCAGAAGCGTTGCCGCAGTCGATACTCGAACAACGCGAAGTTCGACTCGACCGTCACCGACCCGGAATCCTGGTCGACCACCTCGCTGTTGGAGATCACGCGGCGCATCACCGACGGCGGTGTCTGTGAATGGCGGTTGCCGGTGTTCAACTGTGCCACCCGGCTCCTGATCCGTCGCCGATTGTCGTTGATGTAGGCCAGGGTGGTGCGGGGATCGTCGTCCGGGTGCATCGGGACGCGGTACTCGACCGGGCCCTCGTCGGCCCACAGCGACTCCCACTCCGAATACCGGCCCTCGTCGGCCAGCCTGGCCTCGAGGTAGATGAACGACAGCACATCGGCGTCCGGCAGCGGACGGATGACGGGACGGGTGGCGGCTGCGGGGCTGGTGTCGGTCACGCTCATACCCGCCCGCCCACGACATCGGCCCATCGCGCGTAGAAACCGCGCTGTGGCGTCTCAGCACTCTTGTCCCGGTTGATGATTCCGGTCGAGTCGACGATGTCGTCATCGAGTCCACGCTTGAGGACGAGCCACTCCGGCGACTCGGCCGCCAACCCGGCCTGATTGCGCATCCCGATTTCGCCGTCGTCGGCGATCAGGAATCCAGCCGGTCCCATCGCGCCCTCGGAGCGACGTAGCGTGCGTTCGTTGAGTTCGTCTTGACCGGGTATCAGCACCGCGGTGGTCCAGGCGATGGTGCGGTCGGGGGCCAGCGGTTCGACGAACATGATGTTCATCTCGGCGAGGAACAGGTTCGGCCAGATCAGGGTGTGTGGGGGGCCGACGACCAAGGCGTCGTGCGCTTGCTCCGGTCCGTAGGCCTGCTCCAGGGCTTCGACGTATTTCGGGAGTTTGGCGCGCGGAATCCTGCCGTACCAGATGAATTCCTCGTCGAGCTTGCGGTATTCGTCGCTGTAGTCGATCTCGGAGTGGCCGTTGCCGATATCCCGGACGAGGACGTCGACCTTGCTGGGGACGTGGGACACCTTGGCGGGGCGGATCGCGTCGTACACCGAGGCGTGCGTGAACAACGCATGGTATCCGTCGACGTTGTTCTCCACCACCATTTTCCAGTTGGCGTGGTGCTGGTGCTTCATCCAGTTGGCCCGCAGGTCGATCGAGCGGGTGGGGGACAGGTTGAGCAGCCGGTCGATCGCCGAGGTGGCCCCGCCGAGATGCTCCTGCAGAGAGACGCCCTCGGGCGCCAGCGATGCGAATACGAACCCGCCGTAGCTGTCCACCCGGGGCGCCTCCGCCAGACCGAGTTCGGTGCGCAGCGCGCTGAACGCCTCACCGTAGCCTTCGCGCATGGGCACACCCTGTAGCGACCCGGTGTTGCTGAAGGTCCACCCGTGGTAGGGGCAGCGGAACGAGTTGGCGTTGCCCTTCTCCGCGTTGCACAGCTTGTTGGCCCGGTGTGTGCAGCGGTTCAGCAGAACACGCACCACACCGTCTTTCCCGCGCACCACCACGACCGGCTCGGATCCGATGGACCGGGTCAGGTAGTCGCCGGGCTCGCTGACTTCGCTCTCGTGCGCGACGTAGACCCAGCCGGTCTTGAAAATGGTGTCCATCTCCCGGCGGAAGATCTCGGCGGACGTGTACACCGAGCCGTGCACCCGGTCCTTGAGGACCACGGTGCTGACGTCGAAGTCGTCGGGTCTTTCCAAGGTGGCGGAGTTTTCTGTTGTGGTCACTGCGATTCCTCCACGGATTCGATGGCGGGTAGTGCGATGTCGCCGAGGCGACGGAAGCCGATGCGCACGGGTGCGCCGATGGGGGGCGCGGTCGAGGACGGATGAACGGTGGTCATCACCAGGCGGTGCCCGCTGTGCAATTCCACGTCGACGATCGGATACGGCGCGTCGGCGCGGACCAGGCCGGGTTCAAGCCGATGCATGACTGTTGCGGCATGCACCGAACCGCTCGGTTCGACGGCGCACCAACGCGCATGGGCAGCCCCGCAGCCGTCGCACACTCGCTGCTCCATCTCGAGGGGCTGGTCGCACTCCGCGCAGAACGGCATCGCCAGTTCACCGTGTGCCGCGGCGTCGTAGAAAGGGGCAAGGACATCACCGGCGACGACGGGTGCGAGTGCGGATTCGAGTAACCAGTCCCCGGAGGGGGCGGGAGTGACAGCGCTCATGCGGCCCGCTCCAGCACCAACGCCGCGTGGTGGTCCATCCGGCCGCCGATTCCACCCACCAAAGCCACTGTGGCGTCGGGGACTTGCCGGGCACCACCGTCGCCGCGCAGCTGAATGATGGCCTCGGCCAACGGCGTCATCCCCTGCAGATAGAACCCCGACAGTTGGCCGCCGCCGGTGTTGGTGGGAAGAGAGCCGCCGGCACCGATATGCCCTTCGCGGACGAACTCCCCGGCGGGGGTGCCACCAGTGAGCCGGTATTCGTCGAGGAGGACCAGCGTCACAATCGAGAAGGGGTCGTAGAGTTCGACGAGGTCGAGATCGGATCGGGCGACGCCGGCTTGGTCCAACGCATCGTCGACGGCGCGGCCCCCTCCGCCGAACCATGATTCGGCGCCGGATCGCCGGCGTCGGACCGGATGGTCGCGGCCAACGCCGCGGATGCGCAGCCTCGTGGCCCCGACCGAAGGATCACCGGAGACGATCACCGCGACGGCGCCGTTGACCGGTCGCGCGCAGTCCAGGCGTCGCAAGGGTTCTGCGATGACCGGGCTGGCGGCGTAGCCATCGGCGTCGAGGGGTTGCCGGTTGACCGCGGCCGGGTTGTCCACCGCCCAGGCCCTGGCCGTGGTGGCGACCGCACGGAGATCGTCGGGGTTGTTACCGGTGACGTGCAACCAACGCTGGGCCAGCAGCGCGTACGTTGGGACCGAGCCCAGCAGCCCGGATGCCCTCTCCAGTCCGCGCATGCCGTCATTGCCGCCACTGTGCGCGTAAGCCGAACCGCTGCCCTTGCCCGCGACCAACGGCGCATCGGCGAACACGCACATCACCGTCGTCGCTTCACCGTTGGTGATCGTGTCGCGTGCACGTTGGAGCATCGCAATCGTGGTGGCGCCCTTGATCTCGACGTGTTCGAGGAGGCGCAGATCGAAGAAACCGCCCTGCGCGGCGAACCCGACACCGAGTCGGTCGGGCCGGACGCCCTGCGAAGAGCCGACAAACAGCCCGTCGACCTGGGAGCGGTCGATGCCCGCGTCGGCCACTGCGGCGGCACTTGCCTGCACCGCCAGATCAAGTGGTGTGGCTCCGGGCTCCAGGGACATCGCGGTCATTCCGAGACCGACGACGTCGACGTCCCTCACGGCTCGCGCCCCGGCGGCTCGACACGATAGTTGCCCACCCGCAGCCACGTCTCCCGGTCTTCGGCGGTGGCTTGGGTGAAGCTGGCCAATTCGAGCGGGCACAGGAAAATGTGCTCACCGCTTTCGAGATCCTCGACCATCAGCCGGGGGCCGTTTCCGGCCAGATCCAAAGACAACCGCACAGCGGCGAACTCGTTGACCAAGTCCGCCAGTACGCGGCGGTCCGCGGCCGGGGTGTTCACCCCATCAGTCTTACCGCATACGACTGTCAGAATCAATCAAATCGAGGCTGGCGGCCACGGTGCCGAGTATCGGGCGAAAGAGCCGCTATTGCGTTATCTACATGCGAACATGCAGACTGTTGGCGTGCGCGTGCGCCCGTCCGTGCGGCACGCGCTAAGTTGACAGCAATGTCAGAAACTGATCCTGAACGCGATTCGGAGACGAATCGGAGAGGGGCGAGATGAGCCAGGAGACGCCCGGGGCTGCCATCGACACCGAGAACTATCGAAGTGTCTGGATGTATCTCAAGGAAGTGCCGTTCCGGCAAGGCTTCGTCGACCTCGAGGTGAACGGTTCCGCCGTCCGCACGCGGTTCGCCGAAGCGGGAGACCCCGACAAGCCACACGCGGTCCTTCTGCACGGCACGGGCGGACACTGGGAGACGTTCGCCCCGAACCTCGGTGCGCTGTCCGAGCACTTCCACTGCGTGGCAATCGACATGGTCGGGAACGGATTCTCGGACAAGCCGGACTACGACTACGAGATTCCGGTGTACGTCGAACACGTGCTGAAGGTGATGGATCATTTCGGAATCCGGCAGTCTCATTTCGTCGGAATGTCGCTGGGCGCGTGGGTGGCCTCGACGATCGCGGTCCAGCATCCCGACCGGGTGGCGACGGTGATCCTGATGTCGCCGGCCGGCAAGGAGGCCGCCGCGGCCAACATGGCGCGCATCCGCGCCGAGCGCACCAAGGCGGTCAACGAGCCGACCTGGGAGTCGTTGCACGGGGTGTTCGCCCACCTGATCGCCGACGAATCGAACCGTCTACCCGATCTGATCGGCCTCCGTCGCGCCATCTATCAACGCGATGACACCAGAGAGACCATCGACCACCTGCTGATCCTGCAGGAGGCCGCCGCCCGGGATCGCAACCTGATCCCCGAAGACAAGTGGAAGACCATCGCCGCGCCGGTGATGGTGGTGGCCTCCGGCCGCGACCACGGGGTGTACCAGGACACCGCGAACTCGATCGCGCAGTTGATTCCGCGCGCCGAGGTCTTCGCGATGCCGACCGTGCGCCACTGGCCGCACTTCGAGGACCCGGACTCGTTCAATTCCGCCGCCGTTTCCTTCTTGACGAAGTGACGCCGAGCCGATGAGTCGCCCACGTCCCGACGAGATCGAGGACATCGCGAGACGGTTGTATGTCGCCGAGCAGACCCGCGAGCCGATCCGGCAATTGTCGCTCGACTACCCGGCGATGACGATCGAGGACGCGTACGCGGTACAGCGGGCCCTGGTGGAGCTCAAAGTCGCCGACGGCCGCCAGGTCAGAGGGCGCAAGATCGGGCTGACCTCAAAAGTGATGCAGCGGGCAGTGTCCATTGACGAGCCCGACTACGGCGCGCTTTTCGACGACATGTTCTTCGACGACGGCGGACAGGTGCCGGTGGGTCGGTTCATCCGGCCGCGCATCGAGGTGGAGTTGGCGTTCATCCTCGGAGAGCCGCTGAGCGGGCCGGGTGTGACGCTGTTCGACGTCCTCCGCGCCACCGAGTTCGTCACGCCCGCGTTGGAGATCCTCGACGCGCGGGTGCAGATGTCCGATCCCGACACCGGCCACCTTCGGACGATCGTCGACACGATCGCAGACAACGCTGCTGATGCCGGGCTGGTGCTGGGAGGCCGGGTATTTCGTCCGCTCGACGTCGACCTGCGGTGGGTGGCAGCGCTTTTGTCCCGCAACGGCGTGATCGAGGAATCCGGGGTGGCGGCCGCGGTGCTCAACCACCCGGGCAACGGGGTCGCCTGGCTAGCCAATCGACTTGCCCCGCACGGCGTTTCGTTAAACGCGGGTGAGGTCATCCTGTCCGGGTCGTTCACCAAACCCGTGTTCGCCGAGCCGGGCGACACCTTCGTAGCCGATTACGGTCCCCAGGGCACCGTGTCCGTCGCATTCGAACGAGGGACGCCATGAACCGCTGGACGCAACACATCACCGGCGGCGCTCCGCGAATCGGCATGTGGCTGGCATCGGGCAGCGGGTATGTCACCGAGATCTGCGCCGGGTCGGGTATCGACTGGGTGCTGCTCGACATGGAGCACGCGCCCAACGACATTCGCACCACACTGGAGCAACTGCAGGTACTGGCCGGCTATCCCGAGGTCGACGTGGTGGTGCGTCCGCCGGCGGCGGACCCGGTGGTGATCAAACAACTGCTGGACATCGGTGCGCAGAACATCATGGTGCCGATGATCGACGGTCCCGAGGATGCCTCCGCGGCCGTCGCCGCCACCCGCTACCCACCGCGCGGCATCCGCGGGGTCGGCAGCGCATTGGCCCGCGCCTCCCGCTGGAACCGCATCTCCGACTACCTCGCCACCGCGGACGAGACCGTCTCGCTGACAGTTCAGGTCGAGACCGCAGAAGCACTTCGCCACCTCGATGACATCGCCGACGTCGACGGCGTCGATGCGGTGTTCATCGGCCCCGCCGACTTGGCAGCATCGATGGGGAAGCTGGGACAACCGGAGCATCCCGACGTGGTGGCCGCCATCGACGGGGCCCTGGCCACCATCGTCGAGCACGGTAAGAGCGCCGGGGTGAACGCGTTCAACCCCCGACTCGTCGGGCAGTACGTTGCGGCAGGAGCACGGTTCGTACTCGTCGGCGCCGACGTCGCCCTACTGGCCCGCGGTGTGGAGCAACTCGTCGACAAGTACCAGGCCGAGCGGATGCGCGGCGATCAATCGGAGGGGCAGGGCCGATGATCCAACTCGCGACCGAAGTGCGCTGGCATGACCGCCGGTTCAGCGTCCCCATCGACCGGATCCGGTACTCCGAACAACTCGGCTACGACGCCGTTTTCACCGCGGAAGGATTCGGATCCGAAGGGCTCGTGCCCCTCGGTTACATCGCGGCACACACCAACAGATTGAAGCTCGGCACGCGGATCGCCCAGGTGACCGGGCGACCCCCGGCGCTGGCGGCCATGGCATTTCAGACCATCGATCACCTCGCCGGTGGCGGGCGCGTGATGATCGGGCTCGGAAGCGCCAGCCCGGTGGCCGCCGAAGGATTTCATGGTCGGCGGTGGGGAAGTCCAACTCGCCGGATGCGGGACTACATCGCGATTCTGAGGCAGGCGTTGCGCGGGGAGCCGATCCAGTACGAAGGCAGCGAGTGGTCGGCGCCCTACCGCGGCCCCGGCGCGTCGGGCCTGGACCCGGTCGCAGTCGGGCTCGACGTGATCGCCGAGATCCCGATCATGGTCGCCGCCGCGGGACCGGAAATGGTCAGCCTGGCGGCGGAATTGGCCGACGGGTGGCTGCCGCCGGCATTCGCTCCGGGCATGTTGCCCGCCGTCGAGCCCCTGCTGCAGCGCGGATTCGATCGCGCAGGCCGAAGCAAGGGGATGGACGACTTCGCGATCTGGGCCCACGTCGATGTCCTCGTCGACGACGACGTGACAACTGCCATGCACCCCTTCAAGGAGTTTGTCGTCACCTGGTTCCACATGCTCCGGCCCTTCATGGAGGCACGCGGCTACCCCGAAGTGGCTCAACGCCTGGCCGACATCTTCGCCGACGCGGATCCCGTCGAAGCCGAGGCACGTGTGCAAGCCGGCGAGCCGCCCCTGGACGGTGCGCGCTGGGAAGCCGCTCTGCGTGCCGTGCCCGATGAGTACATCGACGACGGATGGCTGGTCGGCCCGGTGGCCCGCATCCGTAAGCGGGTCGAGCCCTGGCTCGACTGTGGGCTCACCGGTCTCGTGGTCCGATACGGGCCCGAGATGACACCGGAACCGGTCGAGGAGAACCTGGAAGCTTTCGCGGCAATCGCTGCGGCCGCCGGCAAGGAGCCTCAATCCTGACCATCACCGAGGCAGCCGAACTCACTTTCTGACTATCGTGTCACCTACACTGGAGTGTTCATGGACCTGGACTTCACACCGGATCAGCTCGAGTTTCGTGACCAGGTCCGCACCTGGCTCGACGAGAACAAGCCGACTGAACCACGACCGAGGGACCACGCGGGAATCCGCGAGTACGACCTGGCCTGGCAGCGGACCCAGTGGGAGGGCGGCTGGGCGGGTATCGCCTGGCCGACAGAATATGGCGGTAAGGGGCTGACCCTGCTGCAGCAGCTGATCTGGTACGAGGAGTACGCGGCACGCGGATTTCCGGGTATCGATGCGTGTTTCGTCGGGCTCTCGCATGCGGGGCCAACGCTGATCACCCGGGCCACCGACGAGCAGAAGACATTTCACCTGCCGAAAATCCTTCGGGGCGAGGTGGTTTGGTGTCAAGGCTTCTCCGAACCCGATGCGGGTTCGGACCTGGCCGCATTGCGGGCGAAGGCGGTCATCGACGGCGACGACCTGGTGGTCTCCGGACAGAAGGTGTGGACGAGTTTTGCCACCATCGCGGACTACCAGGAACTGCTGGTGCGCACCGACAGTTCCGGCTCCAAGCACTCCGGCATCACCTGGGTCATCTGCGACATGTCCACGCCGGGCATCGACATCCGTCCCATCGAGACGATCGAGGGCGGTTCGGAGTTCTGCGAGGTGTTCTACGACAACGTGCGGATCTCCCTGTCGAACGTGGTCGGTGAAGTCGGATCGGGGTGGTCGGTCGCGATGGCGACACTGTCGTTCGAGCGGGGCACCGCCTTCACCGCCAACCAGGTGCGGTTGGCGAAGGTTCTCGAGGATCTCATCGACTACGCCCGCGACCACGTCGGACCCGACGGGCGGAGGCCCGCGATCGCCGATGACGAGATCGCTCGCCGGTTGGGCAGGGCGCGGGCCTCGGTGGCGTCATTGCGTGCGCTGACCTACACCAACATCTGCGAGGCGCTGCGCACCGAGACACCGGGACCCCGCGGGTCGATCGTGAAGTTGATGTACGCCGAATTGGCCAAGGAGATCGGGAAGTTGGCGATGGACATCGTCGGCCCCGCCGCCATCCGCCATTCGTCGCGCTGGGATGAGGACGGATGGGTGGGCTTCTACTACTACGCGTTCTCGCAGTCTGTCGGCGGTGGAACATCGGAGATCCAGCGCAACATCATCGGCGAACGTGTACTCGGGCTACCCCGATAACGAGATAGACAGGAACCGACCGTGAATCTGCTTCCGTCTGACGAACAGCTCGAAATCATCTCCGCGGCTGCCGAATTCCTCTCTCAGCGCATGCCGGTGGAAAGCATCCGCGCTGACCGCCGGGATGATGCCGCCGTTCCGTCCGGAGTCTGGCGAGAAGGGGCCGAATTAGGGCTGCTCACGCTCGGCCTCCCCGAGCGGTACGGCGGCTCCGGCCAGCCGTTCGACGACGAAGTCCTCTTGCACGTCGAGTTCGGGAAGCGACTGGCGCCCGGGCCCTTCATGGCCGCGACGTTGGCTGCCCGGGTGGCCGCACGGTGCGGTGACGAGGAGCTCGCGCAGGGCATCGGTTCCGGTGAGGTCCTGGTGGCATTGGCGGTACTGCGCGGCACCGGCGAGATCCGGCCGGTCAAGGGGACATTCGACCTCTTCGACCCGTGCGGTGCCCAGTACGCGCTGGCCGTCGGCCGCAGCGGCGCTGCCCTGATCGACATCGCCGCATTCGGTGAACTTGCTGTAGTCGAGTCCGCCGACCCCGGCACGAGGTTGGCCACCGCGACGGTCGCGACGGCCGAGCCGCTGCACTGGGTGGACGCCGAGGACGAATGGCTCTGGGGCCGCGCAATGGTTCTGAGCGCGGCCTTCCTCACCGGCCTGGCGAGCGCGTCGACGGCGCTGGCCACCGATCACGCCAAGACACGCGAGCAGTTCGGCAAGCCGATCGGTGTGCATCAGGCCATCAAGCACACCTGCGTCAACATGGAAGTCGCGGCCGAAGCGGCCCAGGCGCAGACACTGTTCGCTGCCATCGCCATGGACAGCGGCCGAAAGGACGCGCTACTGCAGATTCTCTCGGCCGTCCACGTCGCAGGACAGGCCGCCGTCGACAACGCCGCGGCCGGAATCCAGATCTTCGGCGGCATGGGGTACACGTTCGAGAGCGACATGCATCTGTATCTGAAGCGGGCCCATGTCTTTCGCCACCTGTTCAGTGAGCCCGCTGAGGTGCTTGCCGAACTCCTCGCTCAGGAACGCGCCCAGTGAGTCGCGCGGTCGCGATCGCCGGGGTCGCGTTGTCCGACGTCGGCCGGGTCGAGGACAAGAGCCCGTTCGAGTTGATGGCGCAGGCCAGCCGACGCGCCCTCGCCGACGCGGGCCTGTCGCCGTCGGATGTCGACGGTTTGGCGTCCACGGGACAGGGCACGCTTCCGCCGGTCGACGTCGGTGAGTACCTGGGGTTGCGCCCGCGGTGGGTTGATTCCACCGCTGTCGGTGGCGCGGCGTGGGAGGTCATGGCCTCGCACGCCGTCGATGCGATCGCCGCCGGCCATGCCGACGTCGTGCTGCTGACCTACGGTTCCACCGCGCGTTCGGACCTACGAAAAGGGTTGCGCGGGGCGAGCATCAACTGGGGTGCCCGCGGCCCGTTGCAGTGGGAGGCGCCGTACGGACACACCTTGATCTCGAAGTACGCCATGGCGGCACGCAGGCATATGCATCAGTTCGGTACCACGATCGAACAACTCGCCGAGGTAGCGGTGTCAGCTCGCTTCAACGCCGCCGACAATCCCGACGCGTACTACCGGGAGCCCATCACCGTCGATGATGTGCTGTCCGGCCCGATGATCGCCGACCCGTTCACCAAACTGCACTGCTGCATCCGCAGCGACGGTGGCGCGGCGATGGTGTTGGTCGCGGCCGACCGTGTGAAAGACCTCCGGTCACAGCCGGTCTGGGTGTTGGGTTCGGCCGAGACGACGTCCCACATGCTGACCTCGCAGTGGGACGACATGACGGTCGAGCCGGCCGCGGTCAGCGGGCCGCTGGCCTTCGAGCGGGCCGGCGTGAAACCCATCGACGTGGACGTCGCCGAGATCTACGACGCGTTCACCTACATGCTGCTCTGCACGCTCGAGGATCTCGGCTTCTGCGACAAGGGTGAAGGCGGCCCATTTGTCGAGGCGGGTTCGCTGCGTATCGGCGGTGATCTACCGACCAATACCGACGGCGGGGGGCTGTCCGCGTGCCATCCGGGGCAACGTGGACTGTTCCTGCTCGTCGAGGCGGCGCGCCAACTCCGGGGCGAGTGCGGTCCGCGTCAGGTCCCGGATGCCAGAATCGCCTGCGTCAGCGGTACCGGTGGCTGGTTCTGCTCCAGCGGCACAGTGATTCTCGGTAGCGAGGAACCGTAGGTGTCCGGGCCTCCGCTGGACGGCGAGTACCCCGATCTGCGGGCACTGCTGCACGCCGCCGCCGTTGTGCACGGTGACCGTGAGGCCTATGTCGAACCGGGGGCTCGGATCACGTTCGCCGACTGGGTGGGCCGCGCTCGTGCGGTCGCGGTGCAGTTCTCCGATGCCGGAGTGGGCAAGGGGGACGTGGTTGCGTTGTGGCTGCCCTCGGGGATCGACTATGCGACGTGTTATGCGGCGGCGGCGATGATCGGGGCGGTCACGACAGGACTCAACCCGCGCCTTGGTCCGCGGGAGATCACAGCTGTTCTCGACCAGGCCGATCCGGCACTGATCGTCGCCGACACTGATCTCGGTGAGATCGATCGTGCCGGACGGGCTGTGCTGTCGCGCGACGCGTTGGCCCAGAAGTGTGCGCCCGCCGATTCGCTGCCCGCGGTGTCCCTGGATGCTGCCGATCCGGTGACCGTCATCTTCACCAGCGGCACGACCGGCTCGCCGAAAGGGGCGGTGTTCGACGGTGCCAACCTGGCCGCGGGGGCCGCGGCGGCGGGGGTGATGAGCGCGCCGTACGACCGACGCCTGACGTCGACGCCGTTCGCGCACGCCGGTTACATGTTCAAGTTGTGGGACCAGCTGGTGTGGGGCACCACGTTGGTCGTGCCGCCGACACCGTGGTCGGCTGACGGGATGTTCTCGGTTCTGCGCGAGGAGAAGATCACCGTTGCAGGCGCGGTACCCACCCAGTGGGCGAAGCTGCTCGAACTCGACGGTGTATGCCGGGATTCGCTGCCCCACCTCCGTATCGGTGTGGTGGCCACCGCTCCCGCACCGCCGCATCTGGTTCGCGCGGTGGCGGACCGGATCGGGGTGGCGCTGGTGGTCCGGTACGCGATGACGGAGTGCCCGACCATCTGCGGCACGGCGCCCGACGATCCGCCCGAGGTCCAGTTTCAGACTGTCGGGCGGGCCGCGCCCGGCATGGCGGTGCGCGTCGCCGACGACGGGGTCGTCGAGGTCAGCGGGCCGTGTGTGATGCGCGGCTACTGGCGAGATCCCGACTTGACCGCCGCGGTGCTCCGGGATGGGTGGCTGCGCACCGGTGACGTCGGTGTCATCCGTGACGATGGCAACCTGTCGCTCGTCGGCCGCAGCGGTGACATGTACATCCGCGGGGGTTACAACATCCACCCCGTGGAGGTGGAGAAGGTGTTGGCCGACCACCCCGGCGTGAAGGCGGTAGCCGTCGTCGGACGTCCCGCACCGGTGATCGGCGAGATCGGCGTGGCGTTCGTCGTCCCTGCGGGCCCGCCACCTGCGCTCGAAGGTCTGCGTGACTACGTCAAAAGCGAACTGGCGGACTACAAGGCCCCGGACGAGCTGGTCATCGTCGACCAGCTCCCGTTGACCTCGATGCTGAAGGTCGACCGGAAGGCGTTGCGCGCGTTGGCGTCAGGATCCACCCTGTAACTGGCGAGGGGATAGAACATGCGGGGTGGAGTCGATCAGACTTCTCGACGAGGTGCCCGTCGAGGAGATGGCGGGATACGCGTTCGCCGACAGCCGAACCGCATCGATCTCGGAGAAGTGGGCTCGAGACGTCTCCGCGCTAGTTGCGTTCTGGGACAAGCGCTTCGGTGACGCCGCTTGCCCGACCGGCGCCCAAATCGTGCTGGAGTGGGTGACGTCTTCGGCCCGTGGGAAGCTGCACTGTAGGGACGCGAGCTCGATGGTTCACCGCAGGGGGGCAGCCGTTCGATGGCGATTCGACCGCGTACGAGGTGCTGCCGGCCCAGCGCCAGGTTCGAGTGGTGCCGCTGCCCATGGACTAGCTGCTGCCACCGTGATCCTCGTAAATCTCGGTGACGCACTGGGAACCGAAGAGCGGATTCTCCGGAGAGGCTGAATGAGCCGGGGTCATCCCTCGCGGATCGCCGCGGCGAGTACCTTCGGCGCGTCAACCATGACAAAGCTGGAACAGTCGGGGATCTCGGTCAGTGTGGCATTCGGGAACGCGTCGCGAAGCCGGTAGGCGTGGCTGAGGGGGAACAGCTCATCGGCGGCGCCCCAAGCTAGCGTGACCGGTTTGTCGAACCTTTCGATGGCTGGGGCGGCACGCATCGTGAGCGCCGGATCCAAGGAGGCGGTCACTGTGACGGCGTCACGCCGGGTGGTCCCGCTGGTGGCGAATGCTCCGAAGATCTCGCGCTGACGCTCCGCTGTGGGGGCGTGCTTGCATACGGCCTTGAGGAAGAATCGCTGGCCCGGACCAGTGGCAAGCAGCCGCAGAATCGCTCCGCCGATGGCGGAGCTCAATCGGCACAGCTTCACGATCTGTGCGAACGACCCCGGTGGAAAGTGTTCGTAGCTATCGCAATTCGTCAGTACCAGGCGAGCGATTCGAGACGTATCCAAAGTCGGGTCGCCGAGGGAGGCGAGAAGCAAACCGCCGCCGGTGTCATTGGCGACAACGGTGACTTCAGAAAGCTCGAGGGCCTCCATGAAGTGCACGATGCGCCGAGAGGTCGCTTCGGCGCGAAGGTCGGCGTCGACGACCTTCGTGCGATGTGCGCCCAACGGCCACGTCGGGGTGATGCAACGAAAGTCCCCTTGCAGCTCGGCGACGGCGTCGTTCCACAATGCGCCGGTGACATAGACGCCATGCACAAACAGCAGAGTCGGCCCCGCGCCGGTATCGGCGTATTCGATATCCAGCCCATCGATACGGACGGTTCGGTTCGTCACTGCGACCTTTCGTCGTTAGCGGTGAGGGAGCGTCAGTGGTCGACGCCATCGGCGAACTACCGGGGCTCGGCGCCGAAGGCAGAACGCGGCCGCGGATCGAGCCCGGTTCACATGCGAGCAGTATGTTGAACATGGACATCGATGTCAACCGTCGGCGCAATGGCCGACAGCCGGCAGTGCCTCTACGTCACTGCCGGCGCGGCGGTGCGTCGAGTCCGGCAAGCAACAGGCTGATAGCGCCGACTCCCTGCTGACGGGCGGCCGTTGGTTCTGGCGAGTTCGCGATCACGAGTGCGGCTTCATCCACCGCCGCGAGCAGTACGTGCGAGAGCACTATCAACGGCTGTGCCGGCAGTGAGCCTTCCAGTACAGCCCTTTCGAGAAGTGCATGAATGGCGCCTATGCCATACCGCCCTTCGAGCTGACGCCAGGTCTGCCAGCCGAGCACGGCGGGCCCGTCGATGAGCAGAATCCGCTGCACCTCAGGGGTCAGCGAGGCGTCGAGGAATCTCAGGAGTGCGGAACGCAGTCTCGTGAGCGCGTCACCACCGTCCTCCAGGCCCGCGGCCTCGGCGATCAGATCTTCTTCGACCTGTTCGAATACGGCCTGAAAAAGCGCCCGCTTGTCTTCGAAATGGTGGTACAGCGCGCCGCGGGTGCCGACGCCCGACGCTCCCACGATGTCTTCAATGCTGGTAGAGAAGTAGCCCTTCTCGACGAATAACCGTCGCGCCGTGGTGATCAACGCCGCGCGGGTGGCCTCGGCCTGGGCAGCGCGAAGCGTCTTCGGCGCATTCGCTGGTTGTCGACCACGGGGCATGCGCTCAGTGTATTTCCATACCGCTTGAAGGTGAAAGACATACATCTAGTATTTCAACGCTCACCTCGGCTCGACTCGGATCATTGGAACGTCAGCGCCGCTGGTGACCAAGACTCGCGAGTAACCCGTCGATGACGACGACGGCCTCCTCGCGGGCGCGGCGAGAATCGGAGGCGTTGGCGATGAACTGCGCGGCCTCATCGGTGGCGGCCAACAGAACATGCGCGAGCACATCGACGGGCTGTTCGGCTACCGCGCCTTGTTGCATCGCCCGCTCGAGCAACGCGCGGATGGAGCCGAGACCGAACTGCACTTGAAGCGCCCGCCACTGCTGCCAACCGAGAACGGCCGGCCCGTCGACGAGCAGGATGCGTTGGACTTCGCCGGTCTGGGACGACTTCAGGTATGCACGCAGGCCTTTGCGCAGGGCGAGTAAGGAGTCGCCGGCCTCATCGGGCTGGGGTGCCTGGCTGTGCAGTTCCTCCTGGACCTCGAGGAAGACGGCCATGAACAGCGCTTGCTTGTTCGGGAAGTGGTGATACAACGCGCCGCGCGTACCCACCCCGGCAGCGGCGACGATCTCCTCCGTTCCCGTTGCGAAGTAGCCCTTCTCGACGAACAGGCGGCGTCCCGCGGTGATCAGCGCGGCGCGGGTGGCCTCCGCCCGCTCGGCAATGTCGGCCGTTCGGACAGCCTTCTTCTTCTTCTTCGGGGTCGTCCCTGCGCGTTGACCATCGGACATACAGCTTGTATCCTCCACATACAGAGTGTATGACGGCGCTGTCCAGCGCCGACACACGCCGGTTCTACCGGCACGGCAACCGTAAACCTCGCGACGAGTGCAAGCGGAACTAAGGAGCAGAACATGGCAGACACAGCGGACAACGTCTTGATCTTCTCGGCGGACGGGCACGCCGGGGCCAAGCGGATGAGGGATTACCTGCCCTACTTCGATCCAGACATCCGCGATACCGTCGCTGACCTGCTCACCCAGGAAGAGCAGGACTACCGCAAGATGATGGCGCCGGACTTCACTTCGCGGGCCGAAGAGAAGGAGCCGGATCCCGCCGAACGGCTGTGGTCGCCGGCGGCTCCAGAACGTTTCGGCGGCTGGGACATCGACGTGCGGATGCAACAACTCGACAGCGAGGGCGTGGCCGGCGAAGTCCTGGTGCCAGGGCACCAGTTCTCCTCGTTGCCGCTTTTCAGCGTCGTCAACAAGCCGTTCGAAGCGGATCTGCGGGACGCCGGTATGCGGGCCTACCATCGCTGGCTCGCCGACTTCATGGCAGGCGGAGACGGCCGCCTCTACGGCATGGCCGATCCGGGGCCGTGCCATGACATCGACGCCGCGGTCCGGGAACTGACCTGGGCTCGGGAGCACGGTTTCGTCAGCGTGGGCGCGCCCGGCATCATCGAGGACCCCACCCTGCCCTCGCTGTTCAGCGACCACTACGAGCCGTTCTGGCAGGCCTGTGTCGACACCGACACGACACTCATGGTCCACGCCGGTTGGGGATTCCCGCAGGGGCGCTACCAGGAATTCATCTCCGCATTCCTCGCCACCCACCTCGACGGGCAGGAAGCCAGTCAGATGATGGCTGCGCAACAGCGTCTCGACGATGACGCCAGAGAGGCGCTGCAGAAGGAGTTCGCCGAATCTCCCGCGTCACCGTTCCGCCTGGATTTCGGGCCGCGGCGTCTGCTGTGGCAGTTGATGCTCGCCGGTGTCTTCGATCGCTACCCCTCATTGCGCTTCGTGCTGACCGAGGTTCGCTCGGACTGGGTTCCGATGACGCTGCAACTGCTGGACTCCTGGTTCGAGGAGCGGGAGACACCGTTGACCATGCGTCCGAGCGAATACTGGGCCAGGAACTGCTTCGCGACCCCGTCGTCGATTCACAAAGTCGAGGTCGAGGCGCGGGACGCCATTGGCGCCGAGCGGCTGATGCTGGGGATCGATTACCCGCACCCCGAGGGCATGTGGCCGGACACCTGGAACTGGATCCGGGTGGCGTTTGACGGCGTCCCTGAGAACGAGGCGCGAATGATCCTCGGGGAGAACGCGATGCGCGCCTTCCCCGTGGACGCGCAGCGTCTGCAGGCGGTCGCCGACCGGATCGGTCCCTCCCCGCGGGACCTGTTGAGCGGGAGCGAGAATGTGCCCGCCGACCACGTCGAGCATTACCATCGTCGCGGCGGATTCCTGCGGGCTACGGAGCGAGTCGACACCGAGGCTGTGCTCAGTCTCGCCGACGAAGACCTTCGGCTCGTGCACTGAGCGGAGGCCGATCGTCGAGCCGGCACCCCTTCGGGGGTGCCGGCGCTTCGTGCTAGACCTGCCGCAGATAACGCTTCACGAGATCGACCGCGGTCTCGGGATATCGCCGTGCCACACTGGGATCGAGGCCGTCGCGCACCAGAAGGACTGCGAGCCGATTGTTGATCAGCGACAGCACAAAGGCGGCGAGAAGTTGGTAGTAGGCGATCTCTTCGCCCAGCACACCGCCGAAATCACGGTAGCGGCGGATGAATTCGGAGTCATCGGGAACCCCCGCGGGCCGGGTGAAGCCGAGTGACTCGCAGAGGAACCGTTCGAACATGAGCCACCAGCCCATGTCGATCCCCGGCGGGCCGGTGGTTGCGGCTTCCCAGTCGAATAGGGCCGCCACCGACAGGTCATCGGCGAAACACATGTTGCCGACTCGGGCGTCTCCCCACACAATCCCCTCTGCGTCCTCGTCCGGTGCGGCGTCGAGGATGACCCGGAGAGCACGGGCAAGCGTGTCCGCGCCGACATGCAGGTCGCTGTTGCACCATTCGTACCAAGTGACGAGATCGTGCAGGTAGCGCTGGAGCGCGGTGCCCGACGATTCGGAGTGTCCCCGCAGATACTGGATCGTCTCCGCGTCATCGATCCGATGTACGGCTACGAGTGCGCGGAGTGCGTTGTCGCAGAGCAGTTCTCGCTGTACCGCGCTAAGTTCGGTGGTCCAACCGCGCTTGTGCCAACTCGGCACGTCGGATGGCACACGGCCCCGCACGCGGGTCATCACGTAGCAGGGCGCGCCGAACACCTGCTCGTTGCGTTCGACGCCGACGATCTGCGGGACCGGGAGACCGTGTCCGGCGAGGCGCTCCATCACCTCGGCCTGCCGTGCAGCGTCGGGAGTGACGAACAACTGGTGGTCGTCCGCTTGGAGCCGCAATACCAACTCTTCGCTGCGTCGCCGTCCTGATGGATCAGTCCATGAGGCGGTGAAGAACACGGTCTTTCCCGAGTATCCCGCGTCAGGGACAGTGAACTCGGAGATGGTGAAAGAGCTGGCGCCGCGCGGGGCGATGTGGGCCGGCAGCCACGTGTGCAGCCGGTCGCGGACCGCTGCGCCGACGTCGCCGCGAGCGGACGTGTACGCCATGGCGTAACCCCTTCGGGTCAGTTGTTGGACACTGGTGTCAGAATAGTCTCATGGTAGATCCGATCGCCGCGCAGATACCGCTCGGCGCTTACCTGTTGCCCGGGCGGATCACCGATCCCGGTGCCGTCGTCGAGCAGGCGCGGGCGGCGCAGGACCTCGGAATGTCCACGGTCTGGCTTAGTGAACGGTGGGGCACCAAAGATCTCGGCGTGCTCGCCGGTGCGATCAGCCAGGTGACATCGACTGTCAAAATCGCCTCGGGGATAACGCATTTTCAATCCCGCCATCCGGCGGTGCTGGCTTCTCTGGCGATGACGGCACAGGCGCTCTCGGGTGGCCGCATGATCGTCGGAGTAGGTCGCTCGATGGACGCAATGTGGTCCGCAGTGGGGCTGCCCCGATCCACCAACGCGTCGATGGTCGACCATGCCGACATCTTTCGGCGGCTGTGTCGCGGTGAGAAGGTGCGCTATGACGGTCCCGCCGGACGGTATCCGTCGCTGCGGTTGACCGATCTTCCCGAACAGCCGGTTCCGCCCCTGGTGTTGGCGGCAATCGGTCCGAGAAGCCTCGAACTGGCTGGCCGGCACTTCGATGGTGTTCTGCTGCATCCCTTTCTCACCCCGGAGGCCGTGCGGCGTTCGGTGGAGTTGGTCAGAGAAGCCGAACGGGAAGCGGGCCGTCCACCGGGCGCCACCCGTGTCTACGCCACCGTGGTTGTGGCCTGTGAGCTGCCCGCCGCGACCGAGGCCGCAGTGGTGGGAGCGAGGGCGGTGACCTATCTGCAGGTGCCCGGACTCGGTGAGCGGCTCGCCGCGACGAACGGATGGGATCCCGGGCAGTTGAACCGGTTGCGTACCCACCCGCTCCTGGCAGGAGTGAAGGGCTCGGCCGACTCCGTGCTCACCCGCGACCAACTCGTCGATGTCGTCGCGGCGGTGCCGTCTCATTGGCTCACCGACGCGGCCGCGGTGGGATCGAGGTCAACGTGCATCGACGTACTCGAGCGCTACCACGATGCGGGTGCGAACGAACTCGTGCTGCACGGAAGCAGTCCTGGAGATCTGCGCGTGCTGTTCGGCTGACCGTTGTTGACGTGTTATCCGCCCAGGCGAAGTCCGGCGTTGCGGGTACCGAACACGTCGGTCGCCATGATGGTACCGAGTTTTTCTGCATCCCAACGCTTTCCACCGTTGGCCACGCTCGCCACGGGATGCCATCCCTTGAGCAGCTGCAGATTCTCTCCGAGCGCCCGGATGACCTGCCCGCTGATATGGCCGGCCTCGGGACTGGCCAGCCAAGCCACCACCGGCGAACCCAGCGACGGGTCCTTGGGATCGAACTCGTCTTCGGACCGCTCGTCGGGCTCGATCGGTGCCGCCGCGCCGGGCATGGACGCCGACATCCGGGTGCGGCCGCCCGGGCTGATCACGTTGGCGGTGGCGCCGATCGACGCGAGTTCCAGGCTGAGCGTCTGGGTCAGCCCGACGATCGCCGCCTTGGCGGCACTGTAGTTCGTCTGCCCGAAATGCCCGTGCAGGCCGGCGCCCGAGGTGGTGTTGATGATCCGGCCGTAGATCCGGCCGCTGCCGGCTTTCGCTTCGGCGCGCCACTTGCGGGCCACTGCGCGACTGGTCAGCCAACTGCCGCGGACATGCACGCGCATCACCAGGTCGAAGTCGTCGACCGACATGTTCCAGATGGCTTTGTCGCGGACGATGCCGGCGTTGTTGACCACGATGTCGAGGCGGCCCAGTTGCGAGTATGCGCGTTCGACCGCCAGGTCTACCTGCTCTTCGTCTCCGACATCGGTGAAGTCGGCAACGGCTGTGCCGCCGCGGCTCTCGATGATCTGAACGACTTCGTCGGCGACCTTCCCGGTGCCTTCGCCGGAGAGGCTGGTGCCGAGGTCGTTGACGATCACCGTCGCGCCGTGTTTGGCCATCTCCAGAGCGTGGCCGCGGCCGATACCGTGGCCGGCGCCGGTGACCAGAGCGACCTTTCCGTCGAGCAGTCCTGTCATGCTGTCTCCTCAGTGGGGGTGAAGACGGTCAGATACGGGGAGTCGGGGTCGTCGTCGTCGATCGGGCGGAACGCGGCCGTCACCGTCATCCCGATCCGGAGTCGTTCCGCCGGAGCGCCTTCGATCAGCGTCATCACCTTCGGGCCCTCGGCCAACTCGACGATGGCCGCGGTGTAGGGCAACCGCTCCCGGAACGGAACGAGGTCGTTCACGTACACCGTGGAATAGGTGTACAGCGTGCCGGCCCCGCTGGCGGCAACGGGGTGGACGTCCTCACTCCAGCAGGTCGGGCAGAACGGCCGCGGGTAGTGATGCACGGTCGCGCAGGACCTGCACTCGGCGATCAATAGCCGACCCTGCCGCGCCGCCTCCCAGTAGGGCGCGCTGGCGGGATCGATCGTGGGAATATCAGCCCGGGCCACGTGTCACTTCCCGGTGAACTTCGTCGGCCGCTTCTCGGTGAACGCCTGCACGCCTTCTCTGGAATCGTGCGAATACGACTGGATTTCCTGCGCCATTGCCTCGGCGACGAAAGCGCCTGCGCGGTCGCTGTCCGGCGAGTCGTTGAGTAGACGCTTGGTCAGCGCGATCGCGCTGGTGGGCGCGGCGGCCAACCGGGCCGCGAAGTCGGTCACCGCCGGGTCGAGCTCGTCGGGCGCTACCACCCGGTTGACCAGCCCCAGGCTCAACGCCTCGGCGGCGGTGAGCTTCTCGCCGAAGAATGCCATCTCCTTGGCCTTCTGCATCCCGATGCGTCTGGGTAGCAGGTAGCAGCCACCACCGTCGACGACCAGGCCGCGTTTGGCAAAAGACTCGGCGAAGTAGGCGTTCTCGGTCATGACAACCAGATCCGCGGCGTACACCAGATGCGCGCCCACTCCGGTCGCGGCGCCCTGCACCGCGGCGATCACCGGCTTGTTGCAGTCCAGCACCGCGGCAACGAGCTTTTGAGCACCGTTCATGATCCGCCGCATCGGGTCCAGCACCGTCTTCTCCACCGTGGCACGGCGGTTGGCCAGCGAGGCCACATCGGCACCGGCGCAGAAGTGCTTACCGTTGGCTCGCAACACGACGACGCGAACCTCGTCGTCGCCGTCCGCGGCACCCAGCAGCGCGATGACATCGTCACGGTCGTCGGGGCGCAGTGCGTTGGCGGCCTCGGGCCGGTTCAGGGTGATGGTCAGGACGCCGTCGCGCTTCTCGGACAGCACGGTCTGTTCGGTGCTCATGCGGTGTACGTCGCCTGCAGGTGTTTGATGCCGTTGACGAAATTCGAGCGCAACATCACCGGTTCGCCGACCGAGGTGATGTCGGGGAAGCGCTCGTAGAGCATCTTGAACGCGACGTTGAGCTCGAGCCGGGCCAGGTGCGCACCCAGGCAGAAGTGCGGACCCGGCCCGCCGAATGCCACGTGGTTGTTGGGTGTCCGGGCGATGTCGAACGTCTCGGGGTCGTCGAAGACCGCCGGATCGCGGTTGGCGGCCGGGTACCACATGACCACCTTGTCGCCTTTGCTGAAGGTATGAGTCCCGGATGCCAGCGCCACCCCGTCTGCGGTGACTGTCCGGCGCATGTGGATGACCGGGCTGGAGTACCGCAGTATCTCCTCGATGGCTTTCGGCGCCAGGGTGTCGTAGTCCGCGAGCAGTCGATCACGTTGTTCGGGGTGACGGCTCAGGATGTGCAGACCGTGGGTCAGCGCGTTGCGGGTGGTCTCATTGCCGGCGCCGTCCAGCAGGATGAAGAACTTCGCCAGTTCCTGCGGGGTCAGGTTCTCCTCATCGGAGGTGACGAGCTTGCTGATCACGTCGCCGGTGGGATTCTTGATCCGGTCCTCGGCGATGCTCTTGAGCAGATCGATCAACTGCTCGCTGTTCTCGGTGACCGCGGCCTCGATGCCCGCGACGGTCTGGTCGGGCACGTATTCGGGGTCGGAGGCGCCGAGAACGACGTTGGTGACCCGCAGGATGAACTGCTCGTGCTCGCGCGGGACGCCGAGCATGGTGTCGATCATGCGTAGCGGCAGAAGAACCGCGAAGGCATTGACGAAATCACACTCGCCCGATGACGGCATCTCGTCGAGGATCTCGGCGGTGGTCTCTTCGACTAGTCCTCGCAGCTCCGACAGCATCCGCGGGGTGAAGCCGCGGGAGACGATCTTGCGAAGCCGCATGTGTTCGGGATCGTCCATGTCGATGATCGAGCCGCGGTACTCCCGCATTTCGGGGGTTTGGTCGAAGATCTGGGTGCCCGCGCCGGAACAGAACTCCGCGGGCCGACGGCTGATGTCGACGACGTCGGCGTGGCTGCCTACTGCCCAGAAGCCGCGAGCGGTCGGTGCATCAGGACGATTGGTGCGAACGAATACCGGTTTGCCCTCTTCCCGCAACCGGGCGTAGAGCGCGGCGCGTTCGTCCGGACGATCCTGCCACCATCGCAGGTCGATCAGCGAGCGGTACTCGAGTTCACTGGTTTCGGTCGCAGGCACTCTCTGATTCTGGCATTACTGTCACTCAATGGCAACAACGAGGATCGCGGCTAAGGCGCTGGCTATACTAATTGAGTCCGTCTACTAACCCTATAGCGGCCCTGGCCATCAGTTATGTTCTGACAGTACTGTTCACAATCGGAAGGCGCATCGGCAATGGATCTGAATCTGCAGGACAAGTCGTACGTCGTGATCGGTGGGACCGCAGGCATGGGCCTTGCGGCCGCCAAAGCGCTTGCGGCCGACGGGGCCCGGGTCGCAGTGGTCGGCCGCGAGGAGGGCAGGGCCAAAGCTGCGGCGGAAGCGGTGTCGGGGGCGGGTGCCGGGGCGGCACACGGGCTCAGCTACGACGTGAGCAAGCCCGGCGCCGCCGGCGCCGCCGTCAGTACCGCCGTCGATCTGCTGGGCGGGACCCTGCACGGCATTGCGATCACGATGGGCACCGCAGGCATGATGCCGATCGACTCCGACGACGAGGCGTGGGACGCCGCGTTCCGCGATGTGTTGCTCGCGACGACGCGCACCGTTCAGGCGGCCCTGCCGCACCTGGCGAAGACCAAGGGCGCGATCGTGACGACGGCGGCGTACTCGGCGCGCTCGCCGCACGAACCACGGTTGCCGTACGCGAGCCTGAAGGCGGCCGTCGCCACCTTCACCCGCGGCATCGCCCGCACGCACGGCAAGGACGGGGTCCGGGCCAACTGCGTCGCTCCCGGTGCGGTGGAAACCGATGCGCTGCATGCGATTCGGGGCTACCTGGCCGAGAGTAAGGGATACCCGTACGAGGAAGCTCTCGAACGCGCGCTCGTCGAGGATTTCGGGTTCGACGCCGCTCTCGGCCGCCCGGGGCAACCCGACGAGATCGGCGCGCTGATCGCGTTTCTGCTGTCCGACCGGTGTGGGTTTGTCACGGGTCAGACGATCTTCGCCGACGGCGGAGCGCCGTGACCGGTGCCTACTCGGCCGGTGGATAGATCAGCACGCCGCGGATGTTGGCGCCCGCGTGCATGTCGGCGTAGCCGTCGTTGACCTTCTCCAGTGGATAGGTCCTGGTGACCATGGATTCCAGGTCCACCTGACCTGCGCTGTACAACTCGAGGATCTTCGGGATGTCCGCGCGCGGATTGCCGGAGCCGTAGAGCGTGCCGACGATCTGCTTCTCGGTCAACGTCAGATCCATCAGGTTCGCTCGGATCTCCCGTTCCAGCATCGGATGGATGTTGGTGATCACCAGTCGGCCGCGTTTTGCGGTCATCGCCAGAGCCTGTCCGACCAGCTGGCCTTCACCGACGCCCATCGCGCAGATGAACCTGTCCGCACCGCGGTCCCACGTCGCCTCGGCGACAACGGCTTTGGCCTCCGTCCAATCGGCTGCGACGTGCGTCGCACCCATCTTGCGGGCTTCTTCGCGCTTGTACTCCGACGGGTCGATCACGGTGATCGTCCGGGCGCCTGCCAAGCGGGCACCCTGCACCGCCGCGGCCCCGATGCCACCGACCCCGGCGACGACGACCGTGTCTCCGGGACGCACGTCGGCGGCGTAGACCGCCGAACCCCAGCCGGTGATGAACCCGCACCCCAACAGGCAGGCGAGATCCAATCGGTAGTGCTGTGGGATCTTCACGCAACTCGCTTCATGCACCACGGTGTGATGAGCGAACGAGCCGACGCCGCATGCCAGGGCCAGGTCCGCACCGTTGGCGTGGTGGCGGGCGGTCCCGTCGTAGATCTGCATGCCGCTGTAGATCTTCGCGCCCAGGTCGCACAGACTCTGGTGCCCCGTCGAGCAGGACGTGCACCGCCCGCAGGACGGGATGAAACTGAAGACGACGTGGTCACCGGGTGCCAGCCACGAGACGTGGTCGCCAACGGCTTTCACGACACCGGCACCCTCATGGCCCCCGATGCACGGCAGCCTGATCGGCATGTCGCCGGTGACGAGGTGGTCGTCGGAGTGGCACATGCCCGAGGCATGCAACTCGACGAGCACCTCCTCGGCCTTGGGTGGGTCGAGGTCGATGGTCTCGATGGACCACGGGGTGTTGCGCTCCCACAGCACGGCAGCCTGCGTCTGCACGAGAACTCCTTCTATTTGATGATGGCCTGGTACTCGACGAAGCCGGCGATACCTTCGGGTCCGCCTTCGCGACCGATCCCCGATTGTTTGAAACCCCCGAACGGACTGCCGAAATCGAGCACCGCCGTCGAGTTCACTGCCACCGACCCGGCGCGAATCTGCGAGGCGACGGCACAGGCACGGTCGCTGTCCGCCGACCAGACCGCCCCGACGAGGCCGTACGGTGAATCGTTGGCGATGTCCACCGCGGCGGAATCTCCTGCAGCGTCGTCATATTCAATCACCACCACCACGGGGCCGAAAACCTCCTCGCGGGCGATCTCCATGTCGTTGGTGGCAGCGACGACCGCCGGGGTGACGAACCAACCGGGGCCCGGGGGACGCTCACCGCCGGTCAGAATCTTTGCGCCGTCGCGGCGGGCGCGGGAGAGGAAGCCTTCGACCTTGTCGCGGGCGGCTTCATTGATCAGCGGCCCGATATCGGTGGAACGATCTGCCGGATCGCCTACCGTCAGCCCCTCCACCGCCTTGGTCACCGCCGTGGCGAACTCATCGTATCGACTGCTCGGCAACAGGATCCGGGTCAGAGCGGCGCAAAGCTGTCCATTGTTGCCCATCACGCCGGTAACGAGCCCTTGCACCGTCGACTCCAGCGGTGCGTCAGCGAGCACGATGGCCGCGGATTTGCCGCCCAGTTCGGTGCTGCAGCGCCGCATTTGAGCTCCACAGGCCGCGGCGATCCGGGCTCCCACGGTAGTCGAGCCCGTGAAGGTCACCTTGTCCACGCCCGGGTGCGACGCCAGGTAGCTGCCGGTGTCTACGCCGCCATTGACGATGTTGACCACCCCGGCAGGCAGACCGGCTTCTTCGATCGCCTCGATCAGCACTCCGATGCTCAGCGGGGCATCGGGTGCCGGCTTCAGCACGACGGTGCAGCCGGCGGCAAGTGCCGGCCCCAGCTTCAGCGCGGCGATGAACAGCGGCGTGTTCCAGGGGATGATCGCGCCCACCACCCCGACGGGCACCTGGCGGACGTCGACGGTGCCCCCGGTCGCCGATGGTCGGGTGGACACGAACGGGTAGGCGGGGGTGAGGTCGGCGTAGGCGCGCAGGACGCCGACCGCCGTCAGCACCTGACCGAAGGTGCTCCAGGACCGGGGTGAGCCGATCTCCGCGGTGGTGAGATCGGCCAACTGGGATTTGCGGGCAGTGAGCGCGTCGGCCAACCGGCCGAGCAGTTCGCCTCGATCGGCGGCCGTAGCGTCGCGCCAGGCCGACGTATGCAACGCGGAGCGCGCCGCCGCTACGGCGGCGTCGACCTCGGGGGAGCCGGAGACGCCGACCTCACCGAGTCGCTCACCCGTGCTCGGCGACAGGACATCGAGTGCCGGCTCGTTGCTGTCGATCCACTCGCCCGCGACGTAGGCAGCAGGGAGTGACATCGTGGGGGTGACCATGAGAGCTGATTCTGGCAGTAATGTCATCTTCGTACAAGGCGCTTAGCGTTGAAGACGCGATTCCAGCTACCGCTGACAACATATTTCTGACAGTATTGGTCACTATGAGTTCTGTACCGGCGGCGAATCGGGCACCCGAGATCGGCCAGCCATGGGAGATCGTGGTCGAGCGCGGCAAGATCGCCGAGTTCGCCGCCGCGACCGAGTCGGACAATCCCGCCTACCGCGGTGCCGATGCCATCACTCCGGCTACCTTTCTGACGACCGCCGCTCGCTGGGCGCCGCCCGGCGTGCGGGTGGACGTCGGCTTCGAGCGGAAGCGCCTGCTACACGGCGAGCAGGAGTACACGTTTCATGCCGGTCCGCTGAAAGCCGGTGACGTCATCACCGCGCAGGAACGGATTGTCGACCGTTACTCCAAGCCCGGCAAGCGCGGCGGGGAAATGCAATTCGCGACCGTGGTCACCGAGTATCGCGCTACGGACGGAACGCTGGTCGCCGAGGCGAGAGCGACGTTCATCGAGAGGGCTCCGCGATGACTGCGATCTCGGGTCTGCAGGTGGGAACTGAGGCGACCCCGCGGGAGTTCGGCCCGCTGACACGTCAGATGTTCGTCCGCTATGCGGGGGCCTCCGGTGACCTCAACCCGATGCACTACGACGACGAGTTGGCACGTTCGGCCGGCTATCCGTCTGTGTTCGGTCAGGGCATGTTCACCGCCGGTCTGCTGGCGACTTTCGCGACGGACTGGCTGGGCGCTGACGCAGTCCGGCGGTTCGGGGTCCGGTTCCGCGAGCAGGTCTGGCCCGGGGACGTGCTCACCTGCACAGGCAAGGTGGTTGCGGTCGAGGGCGATCGGGTGACTGCGGAATTCGCTGCGACGCGACAGACCGGAGGGATCGCGGTCACGGGGACAGCGGAGTTTTCTCTGGCCGGGGACACCGGCGCGGGTGGCGCGGGCGTCACGGATCCACCCTAAGCTGCATTGTCATGTCCGAAGCGCCGATCGTGCGTCGCACCAGCTACGGCCCTTCCAGCCCCGAGGTCGGGGTGCGAGGGGCTACCACGCGTAGCCGGATCACCGAGGTCTCCCTGGAGCTGTTCGGGACGTTGGGTTTCTTCGACACGTCAGTCGACGCGATCGCGAAGGCGGCGGGAGTCTCGCGCGCCGCGCTGTACCAGTACTTCCAGGGCAAGGACGAGATCTTTCTCGAGCTGCTCAACGAATGCGGCGGCGCGTTGTTCCGGGTGGCGCGACGCATCGGCCCCCTGGGTCCCGACGAGGTGGGCTTCGACAACCTGAACTGGTGGCTCGGCGAGTGGAGTTGGGTCTTCGAGAAGTACTCGACGATGTTCATCCAGTGGACGGCGATCGCATCCTCGGATACCAAAGTTCGCCCGGAGATCGCCCGGTTCGTTCGTAGCTACAACCACCGCATCGCCGAGCGCCTCGCCGCGTCGGGTCTACGGGGGATCGACGCGGATGTGGCGGCGATGACCATGACCGCGCTCGTGCACCGGCTGAACCTGTTCGTGCACACCGGCCGTGCGTACGGACGCAGCGCCAAGGATGTGGTCGACACCTTGTCGGTGTTCCTCCAGCTCACGCTGTTTCCCGAAACCCCGCCCGCGGTGTTCGATCGCTTCCGGCTGCATACCGTCGACGACCCCGCGGCGGAAGTGGAAGCGATCAACATTCCGTCACCGCCCGACATCGAGGGCCTGACCATCCGTGATCGCACCGCGGACCTGAGTAAGCGGGCAGTCAACACCGTGAATGCGCTCGCGGCGGCGGCAGCAGAGCAGTTCCGCGCCAAGGGGTATCGACGAACGAGCGTCGACGACGTCGTCGCCGCTGCCAACGTCGCCCGTGGGACCTTCTACAAGTACTTCAGCGACAAGCAGGATCTCCTCACCGCAATCGCCGCGGAAATCTACAGTCCCTCAGTTGCTTTCGCTGACAGAATCGCGACTGTCGACCCTGTCGCCGACGAGCCGCGACTACGCGAATGGCTCGCCACCTACGTCGATTTATACGACCGCTACTCCGGCTGTATCGATGCGTGGGTGGAGGGCACCACTGACGAACCCACCGTCATCGCGGTAGGAGAGAACGGCCAGGTGCTGATGGACGTGGCGGCAGCCAAGATGCTCACGCGGCGTCCGCGACCATTCGCTTTCGACCCGGTCGTCTCGGCGCTGGTGTTGCGGGCACTGGTGACACGGGTTCCGCAGGCGGCAACGGAGATGCCGCAACCTCTCGGCGCCGACGAGATCCTCGACCTGCTGGTGCAGTGCATCAAGCGGGGATTCTTCGGACTGACCGACTGACCTCAGGCTGAGGTCGCCACCGCCATTCCCGTGATCCATTCCGGCACCGGCTGATACGACAGCGGTGTGACCGGCCGGCCGCCGCCTGCGGCCCCTGCGGCAACCCAGGTGCGGACCTCGTTGGCGCCGGCGCCTGCCCGCGCGTGCGCCGTATCGACGAGACGGACAAGGGCGTCGACATCCCAGCTTGCCATCGCATCGAGTACTTCGTTGTCCCACTCGGGACGGATCTTGGTGCGTGCTTCGGCCATGCCCTCAGCGATGATCCGCGCGCGTTCCTCATCGCTGATGTCGTAGGTGTCGACCTCCAGGCTCGGCGGTGAGTGGGACAAGCCGCCGGTGCCGATCAGCAGGATCCGTTGGTCCAGCCGCTCGAGGAACCGCCCGACCGCCGCGCCGAAGTCGAGCACGCGCCGGCCTGTCGGTAGGGGAGCGGTTGCGCAGTTGACCGCTACGGGGATCGCGGGGATGGTATCCAGGCCGCCGAGCAGGTCCCGGAGTGGTTGCGCGAAAGCGTGATCCAAAGAAATGTCACGACAGACCGCGATGTCGACCCCTTCGACCAGGAGATGCTCGGCGAGGTCACGCGCCATTGTCGACGGAACAGTCAGTTCACCGGCCTGGTGCGCCCCCTCGGCGAGGATCGACGCGGACAGCGCCACCGCGAAGGTCGGCACGACATGGCGGAAGGCGCGGCGGTGGTCTCCACCGAACACGACCACAACGTCGGGGTCGAAGCGCGCTACCCGCTCGGCCGCCTCAGCCAGGCCGTCGCGAAAGTCGAGTCCGAGGCGTCGCTCGGTATCGCGCTCCATGCCGGGGCTGTGGCTCGCGCAGACGACCAGTCGGTCCGATGGCACGGGGGAGCACTCCTTCACGCGATAGTGACACCAATGTTAGATGACACGTGTCCCTCGTTCCACTACGCGCAGACAAACGCCGGCTGTTTCGCCGGACTACCCGACTTTGGGCACGATCTCTTCAGCTACCCACTGCAAGTGGTCCAGATAGGCGTCGAAGCTGTCTACCGGCGGGGGATTCACCCAGGTGTCGGTGACGCCGAGCTCGGCGAGCATCCCGCAATTGTCGATCACCTGTTGAGCGCTCTGGCCGAACTGAGCGTTGGGGTCGTCGACGACAGCGTGCTCCTGACCGATCGAGAGCACCGCCAGGCTGTAGAACACCGAGAACGGCCTGTCGTCGAAGCCTGGCTGATTGCGCAGGTAGTCCAGTTTGGCTGGTAGCTCTTCGGGCCTGGTCAGCCACGGGGCCCACCCGTCGGCGAAACGTGCCGCGCGTTGCAGCACTGGATCGGCGTCGCCTCCCATCCAGATAATCGGACGCGGTTGACGAATCGGCTTGGGCCCGAACGCGACATCCTCGAATTTCACGAACTCACCGTCGAAGCTCGGGCTCTCGCTGGTCCACAACTCGTGCATGGCGGCAAGGCATTCGTCGGTCAGTCGACCGCGTTTGTGGAAGGGCACACCCAGGATGTCGAACTCTTCTTTCAGCCAGCCGACGCCGACGGTGACCTGGGCTCGTCCGCCGCTCATCCAGTCCAGTGTCGAGATGGACTTCGCGGCGACGATCGGATTGTGCAGCGGCAGAATCGTCACCATCGAGCCCACGGTGATGGTGGAGGTGGCCCCGGCGACGTATGCCTGTGCGGTGGTCGCGTCGAAGTAATGGTTGCCCGAAAGCTGGACATGGCTGGTGGGTGTCAGGAAATGCTCGGGCAGAAAAACCATTGAATATCCGAGCTCTTCTGCCCGTTTCGCCACGCCGGCGATGTCGCGGCCGGTGAGGTTGCGTTCCCATGGCTGGGTAATTGCCGCGACGTCCATACAGTTCGGGAGATAAACGGTGAATTTCATCAGGTCCTGGTCCTTCGATTCGCTCGCCGGCGGTGAGTCGCCCGTCAAGGCTCATGTGTTGCAAACCTTGCCGAGTTGCATTTATGGCAGTGAACTGCCAGCGGTGAAGCGTAACAAACGTACTCGGGACGAGCTGGCATTCGGCGGAACACGTGAGGTCGTCCACGTCCCACATCGACACGCCGTCACCTGCCGTAAGCCATCGATTTGATCTGAACAGAACCCGCACCCCTGTGGACCAGTCGACAAGGATTGCTCAGGCGTGATCCTGCCGCCGACTCAACGCACCGCGTCGCGACCGTTGACACGCACATCCGCACCGGCGATACTCGTCCGCAATGACAGTCCACTGTCAGCAAGTTGTGTTGCGAGCGGCGAAGGGGCCTGGTTCATGGCAGAGGTAGTCACCAACGGCGGGGTCAGCGTCAACGAACTGCCCTTCGCGCAGGACCGCACCCGGGCCTGGCGTGAACTTCGCGAGGCCGGGGAGGTCGTCGTTTCCGGGCAGGAGGTCATTCTGACCTCGGCGGCCGCCGTTGAACTCGCCGCGAAAGCCCCCGAGACCTTCTCGTCCGCGCGGGCTTTCGATCGTCTCGGCAGTCCGGTCCCCATGATTCCGATTGCAATCGATCCACCTGACCACACACGCTTCCGGCGGATTCTCGACCCCTTCTTCGGCCCGAAACGGATGGCCGAACGGGAGGCGGAATTACGAAGGCAGGCCAGCGAGCTCATCGACGCGATCGTCGCCAAGGGCGAATGTGACGTCGTTTCTGATCTCGCGACGCCGTTTCCGACGCAGGTCTTCCTGACATTGTTCGGTCTGCCCCTGACTGACCGGGACAGATTGGTGCGATGGAAAGACGCGATACTCGAGTTCACCGACCCCGGCAGTGTCGAGCCAACGCCCGAGGTCCTGACCCACGCCGCCGAGTTGTTCGCGTATCTCACCGAACACATCAGCAACCGGCGTAGTGACACCAGCGGTAGCGATATGCTGACCGCCTTGATGACTGACACCGACGCCGGTGCTATGACCGACATCGAGCTCCTGGGTCTGTGTTTCATGTTCGTCCTCGCCGGCCTGGACACCGTGACCTCCGCGGTCGGTTTCGCGTTGGCCAAGTTGGCAACCGATACTCAGCTGCAAACTCGCGTACGTGAAGACTTTTCGCTTATTCCAGCGTTCATCGAGGACCTGCTGCGAGTGGACGGGCCGGTACCGTTCGCGCCTCGGGTGACGACCCGGGACGTGGTCGTTGCCGACCAACTGATACCGAAGGACACCACCGTCATGATGTCCTACGGCAGCGCAGACCGTGATCCCCGCCGTTTCCAGAATCCGGATGACATTGACCTCGACAGCAGGAACGTCCATTTCGCATTCGGGCGAGGTCCGCACCGCTGTCTCGGTTCGCACCTGGCCCGCCTGGAACTTCGAATCATTCTCGAGGAATGGCACTCCCGAGTCGGGGACTACGCGGTCGCACCCGGTGGCTCGCCGCAGGTCAAATGGCCCGCAGGCACCTTGACGTTGAATGCTCTTCCGTTGAAGGTCAAGCCGGCATAGTCGCGCCTTCGCGGCACCGGCAATCCGTGACGCATGACGTTGATGCCGTGCGCCTTGTTCCCGACGATCTCGCGCGGCAGTTCCGCCGAGCCATCGAGGAGCAACCACCAGCGACTGCGCATGTTGCATAACGTGTCCAGGTTGGGTGATCACATGTCTTTCAGTCCCATAACCTGCCTGTCCTCGCGGGGGACGATGCGCCCCATCGGCGCCCCTCTGTCCGGCACGCTATGGCAGTTAACTGTCAAAATTAATCGAGAATCGTATCCAGCTCACCGATGCCGCTCAGCTCCTCCCGCCGGAATGGCCACTACAGCCCGCTGGCGTTGACTATGACAGTCGACTGTCATAATGTGACAACAATCGTGGTGCAGCCCAGTGGAAAGGCCTTCTCGTGACGGGAAACCGGTTTGTGGTCCTGAGCAACCCTGTCGACGGCGCAGACGACACGTTCAACACGTGGTACGACGAGGTTCATGTGCGCGACGTCCTCGATGTTCCCGGGGTGGTCGCAGCGCAGCGCTACGACCTCGCCGAGCTGCCCATTCCCGAGGATGAGGACCTGCCGGCCCAACTGCCTCCGCCGACGCACCGGTACATGGTGATCTACGAGCTCGACCGCGAACCGGAAGCCGTCATGGCCCAGTTTCTCGAGCGGGTGGTGACCGGGAAGATGCCGCTGCATGAATCACTTGACCTGTCGACGGTGTCGCTGACCGGCTGGACGGCCAGGGGCGATCGACGGTTGGCGTCCTGAATGGCTGAACTGCGGGCGGTGCTGCAGTCCCAACGTGCCTGCAGGCGCTTCGACCCCGACAGCGAGGTAGCCGATTCCGACATCGAGCAGATGTTGCAGGCCGCGGTACACGCACCCAGCGCCGAGAACACCCAACCCTGGTCCTTCGTCGTGGTTCGCAACGAGCAGAGCCGAAAATTGCTGGCTGATTGGTGGACGGAGACCTGGAACGCGGGGGGTGGCGACTTCATCCGGCAGAGCGTGCAGGACCGTGCGCTGGTCGCCGATCTCGAATATGGCTTCAACAAGGGAGGATTCGCGGCCGCACCCGTCGTGGTGGTCGTCTGTGCCGATACCGACCGGGTTGCCGAGATTTATGCTCCGTCATCGATCTACCCGGCGGTGCAGAATCTCTTACTGACCGCCGCCGACCTCGGCTATGGGTCGTGCCTGACCACCGGACTGACCACGTTCGGGGTGGATCGGGTGCGCGAGCTTCTCGCGCTTCCGCAGAACCTGATACCCATGGCGGCGGTGTACGTCGGCCGGCCGGTGCGTAAACTGTCACCGCCTCGTCGCCGCCCCGCGACCGAGGTCACCTACCGCGAGAAGTTCGGCGCCGCTTGGTGATCGAACCCACTTTCCGAATCAGTGAGGTCACACAATGCCATTGGCGCTAACCGAGGATCACCGCGCACTCTCCGACGTCGCCAAGGCGATGGTGACCGGCCGGGCCGGCATTGCGGGGGCGCGCCGCATTCTCCTCGACAAGTCGTTGAGTGGGCGTTGGTGGGCCACCGACGCTCTGTGGAAAGAGATCGTCTCAACCGGTTGGCTCGGTCTGCACATTGACGAACGCTTCGGTGGCCAGGGTTACGGCCTACCCGAACTGGCCATCGTCTTAGAACAGCTCGGTCGCGCGGCGATCGGCGGGCCCTTCCTTCCGACGGTCGCCGCTTCGACGGTTATCGCAGAAGTCGGCACCGACGAACAACGGAAGCGGTGGCTGCCGCGGCTTGCTTCCGGTGACGTTGTCGTGGGCATCGGCACTGCCAGCACTGCAGTGCAACAGGATTCGACGGTGAGCGCCGATGCGGTCGCGACGCTAGGCGAGTCGGCATCCGATTTGTTCATGCTGCCGGTGGGCGATGACTTGGTGCTCATCGAAGCGGGCGAGGCCGTCACAGCCGAGGCAATCGATTCCGTCGACCAGCTGATGCGATCAGTGACCGTGTTGGGACTGTCGTCCGCACCCGTCGTCGACGTGTTCCCCGGGGCGGCGGACTGCGCGGTCCGGATCGTGAGGCTGCTCGCCGCCGCAGAGGCGGCCGGCGGACTCGCCGCATGCGCCGAAATGGCTACCGCGTACGCCGCAACCCGCGAGCAGTTCGGCCGGCCCATCGGATCGTTCCAGGCCGTCAAACACCACTGCGCAGACATGCTGGTCGACACGGAACTGGCGGTGGCCGTCACCTGGGACGCGGCCCGGGCTACCGGACGGGAGGCCGAGCTGGCTGCGAGCATGGCCGCCGGGCATGTGCTGCCGGCCTATCAGCGCGTCGCGCTGCAGAACATCCAGGTGCATGGCGGTATCGCCTATACCTGGGAGCACGACGCCCACCTGTACCTCCGACGTGCGACGGTGCTGCTTACCTTCGCAGGAGGCGCGGAGGCGTTGCGAGACAAGGTGGTCGAACTTCAGGTCGGCGGAGTGCGACGCACACATTCGCTGGACCTGCCGCCCGAGGCGGAGGACTTCCGTCGCGCAGCCGAGGACTTCCGTGCAGAACTCGAGCGCAGCCCTGAAGAAGGCAGGCAAAAGGTGTGGGCCCGCAGCGGCTACCTCCAGCCGCACTGGCCCGAGCCGTATGGCCGGGCTGCGGGATCCGCCGAGCAGCTCATCATCGAGGAGGTTCTCGACGGCCTGGACAGACCGAGCCTCGGTCTTGGTACCTGGGTGATTCCGACGCTGTTGCAGCACGGCAGCGCCGAGCAGATCGAACGACTGATCTGGCCCAGCCTCGAGGGCGAGTTGCGCTGGTGTCAGCTGTTCAGCGAGCCCGGTGCGGGGTCGGACGCCGCAGCGGTATCGACCAAGGCCACACGTGTCGACGGCGGATGGTCGGTCACCGGGCAGAAGGTCTGGACCAGCGACGCGATGAACTGCCAGCGGGGCTTGGCCACCGTCCGTACCGACCCGAATGTGCCCAAGCACAAGGGCATCACGACGATGATCGTCGATCTCACCCATCCCGGTGTGGAGATCCGTCCCCTCACCGAGATCACCGGTGAGACGCTGTTCAATGAGGTTTTCTTCACCGATGTCTTCGTGCCGGACGGCGATGTGGTGGGTGCGGTCAACGGCGGGTGGGCCGTCACGATGGCGACGTTCGGCAACGAGCGGGTCTCCATCGGCGGTGGTTCGGTGACCATGGTGGCCGAGGAATTGCTCGAGCTGCTCGCGCGTCATCGCCCCGACGACACGGGTTTCGCCCGCGATGTCGGAGCTTTGTTGACCGAAGCGTATTCCCTTACGGCGCTCAATCTCCGGCAAGCGGCGCGTGCGGTGTTCGACTCCGGTCCGGGTATCGAGGGCAACATCGCGAAACTTTTCGGGGCTGAGCACGCGCAGCGGGTCGCTGAACTCGCGCTGGCCATCACCGGCCCAAGCGTGCTGGTCGGGAAAGAACAGCAGGTAGTGCACGACTACCTGTTCAGCCGCTGTCTGACCATCGCCGGCGGCACTTCGGAGATCGTCCGCAACCTGATCGCCGAACGGATCCTCGGGTTGCCGCGCGAGCCGAAAGTAGAACGGAAAGCCACATGACCTGTGCGATCGTCGGGATCGGCCGAACCACCTACTCTCGTAATTCCGGTCGCACCACCCGCGGTATGGCTGTGGCGGCGTGCCGCGACGCCATCGAGGACGCTGGTCTGTCGGCGTCGGATATCGACGGCATCTGCACTTTCATGGTCAACGACTCCGAGCAGCCCATCTTCGTCGGCTGGGCCCTGGGTATCGACGAGCTGGCCTGGGCGAATGCCATGTATGGCGGCGGCAACCTGGTGGCCGACCAGATCGCCACAGCGGCAGCGGTCATCGAGGCGGGCATGTGCAAGGCAGTCCTGGTGTATCGCTCGCTCAACGGCCGATCCGGCCATCGATTCGGCCACATCGACGGCCCCATGCAAGTGCCGCATCACGATCAGTTCGATACCGCGTCGGGATTCATGGTGCCGCCGCAGTGGTTCGCCATGTGGGCCCGTCGTCACCAACACGAGTTCGGGTCCACATCGGAAGACCTCGGTCACATCGCGATCACGCAACGCAAGCACGCCGGTGCCAACGAGCATGCCGTGCGCCGGGAGCCGCTGACGATGGACGACTATCTGGCCGCTCGGTGGATCAACGAACCCTTCCGGGTGCTGGATTGCACGTCGGAGGTGGACGGCGCGGTTGCCATTCTGATCACCGGCGAAGACATCGCCCGTAACTGTAAGCAGGACCCGATGTGGCTGGTCGGCTCGTCGAACTCCCAGGGCGGAGCGGGCTGGACCGAATGGGATGATCTCACCGAGATGTACTCGCGCACAGCTGGTCCCAAGATCTGGGCGAACACGGGTCTCAAACCCGCAGACATGGACGTGGCGTGCATGTACGACTGCTTCACCTACACGGTGATGGCCACCATGGAGGGCTTCGGCTTTTGCGAGAAAGGCGAGGTCGGCAAGTTCTTCGCCACCGGGCGCGCCACCTACGGCGGCGACGTGGTGGTGAACCCGCACGGGGGACTACTGTCCGAGGGCTATATCCACGGCCTCAACCATCACTACGAGGCGGCATTGCAGCTGCGCCACGCCGCCGGTGTGCGACAGGTCGACGGTGCACAACTGGCCCTGGTCACCGCGGGGGGCGGGCCCTTCGGGGGCGCGAATGTTTACAGCAGGGAGAAGCCATGACCAATCCCGCACTCTTACCGCCGGTCCCGGTGCCGGACCCCGACACCGAGCAGTACTGGGAGGGGCTGCGGAACGGCAAGCTCATGCTCTGTCGCTGCGACGACACCGGGAAGTGGATCCATCCTCCGCTGGAGCGCAGCCGGTTTACCGGCGGCCCAGTGCATTTCGAGGAGGTCAGCGGCAATGGGTCCATCTTCAGCTTTATCGTCGTCCGGCAAGCGCTGGTCCCGGGGCGGGTCCCGCCTTTTGTCGTCGGGCTTGTGGAGTTGGACGAGCAACCGGGACTGCGGATCAACGCGGTGATCGACGTGGATCCCGCGGACGTCCGTATCGGGCAGCGGGTGCGGCTGCGTATCGCCGATCTCGGCGATAGTGGTTATCGCATACCCGAATTCGTCGTCGATACCAAGCTGTAGGAGCAGCGCATGCGCGGATGCCGTCGGGTGTGCGTATCTGTCCGCAGATCGACCGTGTCTTGTGCCCGACGGTGATGCTCGATGCCGGCATGAGTATGATTTGAGCGTCGACGCGGACAACGTCCCCGGGATTTCAGTCAAGGTGCGCGGTCGGTCATCGGCATTCTCACTGCGCCAGAGGGACTGAGCAGAGCAGCGCCGCTCACGATCCCGACCAGATGCGCTCGGGTAGGGCGTTGATTGGATCGGACCGTTCGATGTAGACCTGGCCCACTTCCCCGTCCCACTCGCACGGGCCGAAGTTCAGCACGTACATCAGACCCGGTCCTTCCAGATCTTTGCCGACCGCCAGCAACTTCTGCATCGACGTCCAGATGGAACGCCGGGTCTCCACGAAAGTGTCGATCAGCCCGCCGTCCCAGCGCAGGCGGATCGGCAGACGCTCGCCCTCCATCTGCAGGGTCTTGAGCCGCGGTGGGTCGAGAACCTCGGCCGGATGGAAGGTGCCGCCGGCATCGATCACCGCCGCACCCTGCAGGGTGATCCGCCCGTCTGGTCGCCAATAACTTGAGAAGACGAAGCCTTTGCCGGTGTCGAAAAGACACCCCGCTATCACGTGGCCGCCCCAGGGTTCGCCGGTACCGCCCCCGCGAGGCCCGCGCGAATGGTCGCGCCATCCTGTGGCGTTGATCTCGTAGGACCGCTCGTCCACCCGTACCCGGCCGCGCGCACGATGGAGCTGTTCATAGTGCTCCTTGGCCCAACCCTGGGCAGTCATCTCGCCCTTGCCGCCCTCGCCGTGGGCTGAAGTGTGCGCATCCCAGACCGGCGTCGCGCATTCGACCTCCAGGTCGATCACGAGTCGTTTGCGAAGGCTGTCCGGGGCGAGTCCGTTCTGCATGTCGGCGTTGCTGACGTGCTGGGCGAAGCCATCGAATGTCACCTGCCAACGCTTGAACGGCTCGATGCAGCGAAAAGCCATGTTCGGACCCGCGGGCTTGTTCTCCTGGGGGGTCCGGTAGTAGCCCCACATGGTCAGGACGCCGTCGTCGCCGGGCAGGCAGACGAGCAGCCGGTCCTCCCACATATCCCACTCGTTGGGCACGCTGCCCAGGTGCAGCCAGAAGCCCATATCGGTGTCGGGGTCGTAAAGCGTGAACAGAAGGTTCTCCGCCCAGAACGGTTCGGTGGGCCGCTCCGAGACGATGCTCTCTTTCTCGCTCGGGAGTCCGCTAGAGAAATCCTGGATGGTCATACTTTCCTTCCCGTGTGCTGTGCAATGCCGCAGGTGTGTCGACGAAACTCAGCCCAGACCAAGCCCGGTCCGAAATCTGCGAATATCGTCGACGAGTTCACGCGGATGTTCGAGCCCGGGGAAATGTCCGCCGTGTGGCTCTAGCCGATAATGGGCGAGGTTGTACGAGCGGCGCACGAACGCCTCCGGCGGCACTGGGGCGATGTCATCGGGGAATAGGCAGAAACCACAAGGCACGCTTGCATATTCGCCCTCGGCCAGCGTGAACGCGCTCCAGTCAACCATGTAGCGGTACATCCAGCTGACCGCTTGGGCGTCGCCGAGCCAGTAGAGCATGACGTTGGTGATCAGGTCGTCGAGATCGAACGGGGGGTCGACCTCCGCTTTACCGACAGTCCAATTGTGGAACTTCTCGAGGATCCAACCTGCCAACCCGACGGGTGAGTCGTGGACCGCGAACGCCAAGCTTTGCGGTCGATAGCCGTGCACGAGTTGGTAGGCCTTCTCCTCTTCGGGCAGGGTGGTGAGCCGTTCGACGTGCGCTCCCTCCTCAGGCGTGGGTGGATCGCTGACAAAGGTCGAAGGTGCGGCAAGAACGGCTGTGTTGAGGTGAGCAGCCAGCAATCCGCGTGGCCGGTCGACTGCCATCCAGGACGTGATCACTGCGCCCCAATCCCCGCCATGGGCCATGTAGCCTTCGAATCCGAAGACTTCGCCCATCATTTCGGCCCAGAGGCGGCCTACCTCGCGAGGCGATATGGGTCCAGTCGGCGCGTCAGAAAACCCGCAGCCGGGCAGGCTCGGGATAACGACGGTGAACGCCTCGTCGACCGTACCGCCGAACCTCTCGGGGTGGGCCAGTGGTTCCACCATTTTGAGCAGTTCGACCGGTGAACCCGGCCAGCCGTGGGTCAAGACAATCGGCATCGGGGCCGGACCGCTGCCGCGTTCGACGAGAGCATGGATCCTCAAGCCTCCGACGCTGATCCGGTATTGCTCGAAGCTGTTGAAGCGTGCCTCCCAGGCTCGCCAGTCGTAACCGTCCAACCATCGGGCGACAACACGGCGCATGAAGGGCAGACTCGTTCCCATCGCCCAGTCACCACCCAGGGCCGGTTCGGGCCAACGGATGCGTGCGAGACGTTCGCGTAAGTCGGCCAGCACCTCGTCGGGGATCTCAGCGCGGAATGGTTCTGCTGCCGGATGTCTGGTCAATTGCGTTGTGCGGGCCACTTCTACTGCTCCCAACCGGGCCAGCGGGATCCGAACCGCGCGGGTGCCGGTCCGTCCAGCAGGCCGTCCAGCCACTCCATGCCGCCGATCGCGGTGAGTTGGCCGGCCTGCTCCGGGGTGACCTGGTCCGCGGCCACCAACAGGGCCGGCAGTCGCACCATCACCAGCTGCAGGCGCAGTGCATTGAAGACGAGGTGCCAGTCGAGGTACTCGGGCGGACGGCCCATCAACTCTTGCCACAAGTCAATCGTGTCGCGCCGCGAGCCGAAGCCGGGAGCGGGTGGCAAGGCTCGTCCGACGGTGAAGGCATGATCCATGCAGGCCCACCAGCCGAGGTCACACTCCGGACCGGCGAGTGACACCATGTCCCAGTCCAGGACAGCGGCTACGCGGGTGCCCTGGTAGATGATGTTCGGCGGTCGCGAGTCGCCCCACGAGAGCCCCGGCGGCGCGTCGCGAGGGAGATGTTCGACGAGCCAGTCAGTAGCAGTCTGCACGGTCGCGAGACGATCACCTCCACACCATTTCGCGTACGCCAACCAGTAGTTGAGCTCCTGCTCCAAGCCTGTGCTGCCCAGATCGGGCCGCTGCAGGAAGCCGAACTTGGCTACGTCCAGCTTGTGCAGCTCGGCCATGACCTCGACCGCGCCGCGCCACACTTCGTGCTGCTGCTCCGGCGCCAGTTCCAGTACCCATCCGGCCGCATTGAATGGGGGATTGTCAGAAGGCACCTGGCCTTCGACCCACTCCATGACGAAAAAGGGCTCACCGAAAATACTTGTGTCGGACTCGAATCCGACCACCGCAGGTGATGGGACGCTTGGTTCTCGCGAGAGCACGTCGTACATCAGATAGTGGGTCTCGATATCGAGGTCCATGTACAGGTGCTCGGTCGCGCCGACACGCGCGACGTAACCCGATGTCACCCGCGAGCCTCCCACATTGCGGCTGGCTTTGATCAGCAGAGTTTCATTGGCCACCCCCGCTGCGTTCGGCTGCGCAACATCCTCCACCTCGAGGTCACGCCCAACGTGCTGGCGCAGCCACTCCTCGATCGCCTCCCACGCGGTCGCCGGATCGCGAACCTGATGCTTTGTCGGGACCTCGACGTACCCTCGCCCTGCCTCATCGGCTTGCGTGCCCAAGGGTCGTGCTCCTTCCTGCGCGACGGCTCATCGGTGCCGGATTCGTCGCGGCCACCCGCATTTGAGGCGACGCCCTTAATGTCAGCTGGATCAACTGTCAGTTGACTGTCACACAACTGCAACATGATGTCAACGGGCGTTGGGTGCGGCTTTCACATACCTTCACAGCAACAGCCATTTGCGACGGACGCGCGGCAGGACTGCCTCAAGTACTGGCAGTTTCCTGTCAAAGCTGATCGGATGTCGCGGCGGTGCTACGGCGGCTCAGACGCTAGAGTCCGCCGAGCGGCGAATGTCGCCGAGATGGTGGTGGCACTCGTGCCATGCACTTCTGGCGATCAGCGCCACGGTGATGGGCCGGTCGCCGAGGGTGAGGCTGCACGCAGCGGCGCCGGGCGGCAGGGCAGCGAGGTGCGCGCCCAGCCGCAGAACGCGACGGTGGAACTGCCCGAGGAGGTCCTCGACATCTGCTCCGCGGTAGTCGGCTGCGGCGACCGACTCGTCCGGGTCGACCATCGGGACCTCCGGATGGTCCTGTGCTACAGCTTGTTCGATGAGCCAGCGATGGAACGCCATGGATTCCCGCAGGTGACCGAGATACTCGATCGGCGCCCAGACTCGGGGCTCAGGTCGTCGGTGGAGCAGTTCCAGCGGGACCGACCGCACGGCATCCGCCACCTCAGTCGCCGTGCGCTCCAGAGCGGGACCGACGTCGGCCGCCGGCGTCGAGGACTGGTCGAAGCCACATTCGGTGCAGACGTCTTCCATTTCGACTCCAATGGTCAGCGGAGCTCGGCGATGACCTTGCTGAAAGCCTCCGCGTGCAACTGCGGGACGCTGATGTAGGTGATGCGGTATATCTCGGCGTAGTGACGCAGGGTATCGCCCATGTCCCTCGGCGTTCCCGTCAGCGTCGTCGGCGACTTGAGGATCTGTTCATCGGTGAGGCTCTGTCCGAAGCCCGGCGTGCGGAGTATTTTTGGTACGCCGCTGCCGTCGTGGGGGAGTGCGGTGATAGTGAGGTTCAGTTCCAGATCACCGAAGCGCGCACCCGCCCGCTCGCGAACGAAGTCGACCAGCTCGGCGAGCGGATCGTCGGCGGTGCTGTTTGGACGGCTACCGCTCAACGCGACGATGTCGGCTTGGGTAGCGGCAAGGGTCAGCACTCGATCGCCGGATCCGGCGACCATGATCGGGACGTTCGGGACGTGCTCGCGCAGATATCCGGTGGTGTGTGCGAGGTGGTCGACACGCTCGCCAGCGCTGGGGAAAACTAGCTCCGCCGCCTCGAACTCCTCTTTGACGTAGCCTGCGCCCAAACCGAGTTCGAAACGGCCATCGGTGAGCAAGTCGAGCGCCGCGACGTCGCGAGCGAGCAGGGCGGGCCGGTAGAAGCCCGCGTTGAGGACGAATGGACTGACCCGCATGTTCGTCATCTCAGCGGCGAGAGCAAGCGCCGGGAAAGGAGCAGGGGTTGCGAGGTGGTCAGGCAGATGGAGCACGTCGTAGCCGAAGCCTTCGGCGCGGCGAACGGCTTCGCGCCACTGACTACGGGATTTCAACGTCGACAGTGCCACGCCGAATCGGAACTTTTTCGTCACGGCATCCTCATCTGACCACCGTCGGGACCCACGCGGCGATACGGTCCCACAAGGCGCCGCGGTGGCTGCCGAAGTTATGACAGTGTCCGGCCTTCGGCACCAGATAGAGCGTGACGTCGCGTGATCCGGTGTAGTTGGCCGGTTCGCCGTAGGGGTTGGGCGACACATCGATCGCGGCACCGAAAGCAAGGAACACCGGTACTGGGGTTGCCCCCTGATGGTGGACATCTGACTGGTGGGACTGCTGGTCCTGCGGGAAGGATGTCCGTATGTCGGGCAAGCGCAAGAAGTACACCCCGGAGTTTCGGGAGCAGGCTGCCCGCCTGGTGATCGAGACGGGTCGTCCGATTGCTCATGTGGCTGCTGAGATCGGTGTAGGTGAGCAGTTGCTCGGGCGCTGGGTGCGCCAGACCCGCGCCAACGGCGACGATAATGGTGCGGTGCTTGATGACGATGAGCGTGCCGAGTTGGAGCGGCTACGCAAGGAGAACGCCGAGTTACGTTTGGACCGGCAGTTTTTGAAAAAAGCCGCGGCCTTCTTCGCCTCCGAACAGAACCAGTAGACGCCTACGTTCTGATCGAAGCGGAGAAGGCCACTTACGCGATCACCCGGATGTGCGAGCTGCTGGAAGTCTCTCGCTCGGGGTTCTACAAGTGGCGCACGACCCAGGCGGCGGGACCGTCGCCGGCGGCTCGCCGGCGTGCCGAACTCGATAGGAAGGTCGCGGCGTTCCACAAGGCCTCTGACGGGGTGTACGGGGCCCCGCGGATCCTGGCCGACCTGCGTGAGGACGGCGAGACGGTGTCACGCAAAACGGTGGCAGCCTCGCTGCGCCGCCAGGGTCTGGCCGGGATCAGCCCACGCACGTTCGCCCCCGCGACCACGCTCGTCGACCTCGACGACATGATGCCCAAGGACCTGGTGAAACGATGTTTCGATGCTGGGCGCCTAGATGTGGTGTGGACTTCGGACATCACCTATCTGCGCACCGGTGAGGGCTGGCTGTATCTGTGTGCGGTCCGCGACGGATGCAGCCGGCGGGTGATCGGCTGGGCCATTGATGAGCACCTGCACACCGACCTCGTCGAAGCTGCGGTGGCGATGGCGGTGACAATGCGAGGAACGCTCGCCGAAAAGGTGGTCTTGCACGCTGACCGCGGCTGTCAGTACACCTCCGCGCAGATGGCCCGGTTCGCCCACGCCCACAACCTGGCCCGATCAGTGGGCCGCACCGGGGTGTGCTGGGACAATGCCCAGCAGGAATCATTCTGGGGCACATTGAAAGTCGAGTTCTATGACCGTTACTTGTGGCGCACCAAGGCGGCCGCTAAGCTCGCCGTCGGCGACTGGATCGAACGGGTCTACAACCGCCGCCGGCGCCACTCAGCGATCGGCATGATCAGCCCGGTTCAGTTCGAGAACCGGATCACTCAGACGGCACAAGCCGCCTGACCCAGTGTCCACCAAACGGGGTCAAGCCCAGTACCTCCAACTTCGGTGTGTACTGCTCGACGAACCCGGGCGTCGTCACCTCCGCCGCGCACCGCAACGGCACCCGGCTCTGCACGGCGGTGTCCGCGTCCATCACCTCCTGCGGTACCTCGCCGCCGTAGAACATGTCCGCAAGGTACGACCTGGGTGCGACGACGAAGCTGTCACCAGGCTTGGCTCCGGTGACCTGATAAGCAATCTCCAGGCTCTGCTGGAGGCGCGCTTCGAGATCGTCGGCATCGGCATCCTGCTCGTGGACGTTGGTGATCTGCACCCCGTACCCGAGAAGCGCCACCGCGTCGTAACCACCCTCGCGCGCCTGCACCATCGTGGTCAGGCAGGAGCCCATGGAGTGTCCGACACCGACGACCGGAAGTTGCATGGGAGGTAGGCGGTCGACCAGACCACCCGCAGCGGCCCTGGCGCGGATCTGACGCACCACCTCGGCGTCACCGGTCGCCAGCAGCTCCAAGCCGACTGAACCCGATCCGATCGGATCGGTGCTGTCGCCGACTCCCAGATGATCCACGGCGATCACGATGTAACCGGCGGCTGCCATGTGCTCACCGAAGCTGTAACCCGGATGGCCGGGAATCTCCATGTGCCAGTAGTGCTTGTCGTACAGACCGCCCGCCAGGCACACCAGGATCGCGGGTGCATCGGTGGGGCGTTCGGGAAGGAACGCCCAGGCCGCCTGAGTGAGTCGCTCGCCGCTTCCGACAGCCTCGGAGACATCGAAGGTCAGGGACAGGGGCATCGGTGCTCCAGTTCGTCGAGGGCTCAGGCGGCTTGAAGGAGTGGGATCAGCGCCGCGGCGTCGGCGATGCTGCGCAGTAGATCGTTGAGATGCGTGCACGTCGACGTGCCGTGAAGTTCGTGGCGGACACGGAAATGCAATTCGTCCAACCGCATTCCGGTGAGACGGCTCGCACTGGCGACCGCCCCAGGACATTCCTGCCAGGGCAGCACCCGGGGTACGGCTTTCGAACGCAGGATGGTCCCGGTGTCGGAATCGACGGCTGCTTCGAGCGTGTACTCGTGAATGATGGTCTCGATGCCGTCGTCCCGTACGTAGCTGTCACGGAACATCGCGTCGATCAACACATCCGAGCCATCTGGGTTGCGGTACACATCGAGCCTGCGACGCCGCCGCATACCATGAGCCGGCAGCGGAACCATCTCATGCCAGGCGAACGGATCATCGGGGTCGTCGAGCTCGGGTGCCTCGGGACCTGTGACCACCGCGGGATCACCGGCTTCGAACGACGACATCAGCAGGCCGCCCGTCACGAAGCCGGCGCACTGATCGGCCACCGGCAGGTAACCCGATTTGGCGGTGTTGCCCAATGCACCTGACGCGGAAAGCGCGTGACCCGATATCAGGGTGGCCACCGGAACGTCGTCGAGAAGGGTGTAGCGCAGATCGCGCGGTGGTCGAAGCTGCGGGGCGGCCATGTCGACCGCTGCTCGGAACCCGCTCATCGCCGGTGCGCCGACGAGGTGCATGCCGGGCACCGCCGGGACAACATCCATGCGCTGGATCACCCGAGCGATCAACTCGACGGTCGCCTGCATGGTGGCGCGGCCGATCTCGGTGGCAGTTCCGTCGCCTGCAGTCTTGAGATCGCGTGCCCGCCCCGCCAGATACACCGGATCCAACGAGCCCGGATCACGGGTCATGTCGATCGAACTCGTCCGCCTGACCGAACCCGGACGCCGCTTCGGTGTGCCCCGCGTCGGCTCGTGGATGCCGTGCAGGGGATGCAAGCCGAAATCCGGTGTGCCCAGCCCGGTCACGCTCATCGCGGTGTCACCCAGCGCCCGCCGCCCCACCCGGTGCGGCCGGGAGTGTGCGGCAGAATTCCATCTTGTTTCCATCGGGGTCGTAGAACCACAGGAACTCGGCGTTACGGCCGGCGCGCACACCGTCGGCATCAGCGGGGAACCCCTCGACGACCTCACCGTCTTTGAACAACGCACCTCGGCCGGCGAGCTCGTGGCGGAGCTGCGCCAGCCGCTGGCGGGTCATGAAGACCAGTGTCGGCGAATGTGGGTCACGCGGACCCTGCATCGAGCTGTCCTCACTGAGGAAGACGTTCATCCCTGCCAGGCGGAAGAGCGCGAACTCGGTGATCTGCCCGGCCAGGCTGGCGTCGGCTCCGCGGCTGCGCGGTTCGCATCGGAAAACTGCGGAGTACCAGCGGATCGAAGCCTCGAGATCGCTGACGTGGATGGTGAGGAACGCGCCGGCGCCCTCAAGAATGTCTGCGGTCGCGTCATGGTCACCGGAGTTCGTCGTCATGGCAGTCGGCTCAAGCGATGCTCACGCTCTTGGTCTGCAGGAACTCATCGAGACCTTCCCGGCCACCTTCCTTGCCCATGCCGCTGATCCCGATACCACCGAACGGTCGGTGCACGGAGAGGTTCATCGCGCCGTTGATCAGCACCTCGCCCGTCTCGAGGGCCTCGGCGACCCGGTGAGCGCGCTTGAGCTCGTTGGTGAATACATATCCGGACAACCCGTAGGGTGTGCTGTTGGCGATCTCGATGGCCTCTTCTTCGTTGTCGAACGGAATGATCGACAACACCGGCCCGAAGACCTCCTTCTGCGCCAACTCCGACTGAGGGTCGACGTCGGCGAATACGGTGGGCTGCAGGTAATATCCGTCTGCGAGGTCGCCACCGAGGCGTTCGCCGCCGGTGAGCAAACGTGCGCCGTCCCCCTTGGCCCGCTCAATCACGCCTGTGATGCGTTGCAATGCCGCGTCATTCACGACTGGCCCGGAAACAGTGTCCGGCTCGAAGGGATCACCGACCTTGATCATCGAAGCTATCGCTTCGACGCGCGCGATGACATCGTCGTACACCGGCCGTGCCACAATCATCCGCGTCGGTAAGGCGCAGCCCTGACCGGTCATGAACCCGACCGACAGCAGAGTGCCGACCCCGCAGGCCGCGTCGAGATTTGCGTCCTCGAAGACGATGTTTCCAGACTTTCCACCCAGTTCCATGACGGACGGTTTGATGTGCTCGGCGCATGTGTGCAGGATCTTGCGCGCGGTATCAGGCCCTCCGGTGAAACTGACCTTCTTGACCAACGGATGTGCGACCAGCGCAGCACCTGCCTCGGCGGAGCCCGGCAGCACGTTGATGACGCCGTCGGGTATCCCGGCCTCGGCGGCCAGGTCGGCGTACAAATCGGCGCTGAACGGGGTCAGCTCGGACGGCTTGATCACGACGGTGTTTCCCGCGGCAAGGGCGGCAGGGACTTTCATCGCCAACGAGATGAGCGGACCGTTCCAGGTGATGATGACGCCGATGACCCCGTACGGCTGACGCAGCGTGTAGCTGAACTCACCTTGTGCGCGGTAGGAACCCGACACCTCGCTCGTGATCTTGTCGGCCCAGCCCGCGTAGTACCGCGTCCACTCCACCGACATCGCAACCAACCCGGCCACCAGTCCCGACGCGGTGCCGTTGTCGAAGGTACCCAGGCGGGTGAAGTCGTCGGCGTGCTGCTCGATCAAGTCCGCGAAGCGGAGCAGCAGACGCCGGCGCTCCGAGGGATTCGTCTGGCGCCAACTCTGATAGGCGTTGTGCGCCGCGGCAACTGCCTCATCGATCTCGGCCGGCCCGGCCATCGGAATCGTGGCGTCCGGGGTCCCGGTGCACGGGTTGACGTGGTCGAACGTGCCGCCTGAAGCGGTACGCCGTTTCTCACCGCCGATTCGTAACGTGACATCGGGGCGGGTGGTGTCGATCGTTGAAGCGGTCATGTGTCTTCCCATGGAGTCAGCGCACCGCGAAGCCGGCGTCGAGCGGCCAGGCGGTACCCGTGATGAATTTGCCCGAATCGGACACCAGCCACGCGACGGCTTCGGCGACGTCTTCGGGTTGCAGGATCTGGATGGGTAGGACGTTCTGCATGGCCGAGAGCGCCTCGTCGCCCTCTTCGAACAGTTTTGCCATCGTCTCGTTCATGACCATGCCCGTCGCCACCCCCGTGGGGTGGATGGTGTTGACTCGGATCGAGTGCGGCCCAAGGTGATTGGCCCACACCTGCATCAGGCCGACCAGCCCGCGCTTGGCGGCGGCATAGGCTTGGCCGCCGGCGCGGTCGGTGCCCGTGGCCTTGAGGCCGGCACTCGAACTGGTGATCACAATCGATCCGCCGCGGCCGCCCTCGATGAGGTGGGGAATCGCCGCCTCGACGGTGTTCCAGACGCCGACGAGGTTCACGTCGATGATGTCGCGGAAGATCTGACGCCGGGCAGAACCAGGGCTGAGCCGCACGATCCCCGCGTTCGCCACCACGATGTCGAGGCGGCCGAACTGATCGACGCCTTCCTTGACCACGGCATCGACAGCATCCGCGTCGCGGACGTCGGCCTGCCGGGCCACGATTCGCCGGCCTCGGTCCTCGACGAGCTTCACCGTCTCCTCGAGTTCGGCGGGCGTCGCGTTCGGGTAGTCCATCGAATCGATGTCGGCGCAGATGTCGAGCGCGATGATGTCGGCGCCCTCGCTCGCGAGGCGGACCGCATGGGCGCGGCCCTGTCCGCGAGCGGCGCCGGTGATGAAGGCGACGTTGCCTTCCAGATTCCCCACGAAACTGTCTCCCTTGTCAGTCCGGCGCGTGGCCGGTGTGGATGCGTGCCAATCTCAAACCTTCATCGGAGTCGTCGACCTCGACGCTCCAGTTGCCGCACGTGCAAGAGGCGCGGTAGTGGCCGTTCTCCGGCAGGATCGACTGGCCATCACAGTCGCCGCCGGAGTTCGCGATGCTGGTGAGGAATTCGAGCGGTTTCTCGTGTAGCGCGCTGTCGTCGTCGGCCATGGCGCGTCACCCCTTCCGGACGTCGGCGGGCCGGAAGACTGGCAGGATCCAGCCGTCCGCGATGGGTGAGAAGTCCGCGCGCAGCGCCATTCCGATCGTCACGTCAGCCGGCCTGACGTCGACGACGTTGCTCACCAGCCGGGCGCCGGGCGCGTCAGGGAGATCCACCACTGCTGGCACCAATGTCAACTCCGGGATCCCGGGGATGCCGTGCACGACAGCGAAGCTGTACACCGTCGCCTCACCACTGAGTTCAATCCAATTGACACCTCTGGACTGACAATTCGGGCAGAACGGCGTCGGCGGCAGGCGGAAGGTGCCGCAGTCGGCGCACTGCGGCGCGACCAGCCGACCTTCCGTGGCCGCCTGCCAGAACGGTTCGGTGTCCTTGTTGACCGCGATCCGGACGTGCTCACCGGGAAGCGTGGTCGCCAACGTGGCTTCAGCCGTGCTCATGCGGCACGTCCCAGGATCAGTCCGCTGACCGGCAGGCTGGCCGGCCCGCCGGTGACCAACGCGAGTTCGGCGTCGGCCACTTGATTGATCGCGGTGCCGCGCATCTGCTCGACTCCTTCCATGATGTGGGTCATGCCGATGATGTAGGCCTCCGAAAGCTGGCCGCCGTGGGGGTTGAGCGGGATTGAGCCGCCGTCGTACCGGATGGCCCCGCTCTCGACGAAGGGACCGCCCTCACCCTTTTCGCAGAATCCGTAGTCCTCCAGCTGCATCAGCACCATCGGGGTGAAGTGGTCGTAGAGCAGCGCCACATCGATGTCCTTGGAGGTGATGCCGGCCTGCCGGTAGAGCCGGTCGGCGATCGGCTTGTTACCCGAGGACGCGAAATACTCGTCGGGCATCCCCATCCAGGCGAACGCGCGGCCCCAGTCCTTGACGCCGCCGTGGGCGGCGGCGACGACCGGGACGGGCGGTTGGCGGAGATCCTTGGCGCGGTCCATGCTCGTCGTGATCACCGCGACGGCCCCGTCGGTCTCCTGGCAGAAGTCGTAGAGGCACAACGGCTCTGCGATCATCCGCGCGTTGAAGTAGTCCTCGAGCGTGAGCGGTTCCCGGTGAATCGCCTTGGGCCGGTTGAGCGCGTTCTTCCGGGTCGAGATCGCAATCTCGGCGAACGCCTCCCTGCGGGTGCCGTACAGATGCATGTGCCGACGCGCCAACACCGACATCAGCTGACCGGGCCCGAACAGCCCCGACGGCTGAAGGAAGGAGTTGATCGGATCGGGGTCCATCGCCGAGAACACCGACCCCAGACGCTGTTTGGCCTGCTGTAGCGCCATGACCGTGACTACGACAGACGCGTCACCGGCGACGATCGCGGCCCGAGCCAACCCGACGGCGCCCGCCGATCCGCCGCCGCCCGAGGTGAGGGCGGCGGTGAAGCGGATCTCGGGGATGCCGAGGGTCTCCATGAAATCGGCGGTGTCCATCTTCTCGGTGTAACCGGCACTGGCACCCGAGTAATAGGCGAAACCATCGATGTCACGGACAGATAGACCGGCGTCCTCGCAGGCGGCGAGGATTGCCTCGCCGCCGAGTTCGGTGATCGTCTTGGGCAGCGAGCCCCCCCGTTTGTAGTACGGCGTTGCGCCGACCCCCACGATGGCGACGTCACGAAGACCGTTCGAATTGGTCACAGCTCAGATACTTTCGGCCGGAACGGGCGGGACATCAGGGAACAGCTCGAAGAACGTACCCTGCGTGATTCGCAACCGCGTCTCGTCGCTCACACCGTCGAAGAGCGTCTTCAGGGTGTCCTGCGTGTGACCGAACGTGCCCTCCATGTGCGGATAATCGCTTCCGAACATGACGTTGCGATAACCCATGTGGTCGAAAGCTGCGACCGCGGTCTCGTCGTGCTGGAATGACGCGTACACCTGGCTGAAGAGGATCTCCTTGGGACTGCGACTGAGTTTGGGCCGGACCGCCAGGTGATGCTGGCGGTACCCCTCGAGCAACCGGTCCCCCAGGAACGGAACCCACGTCGCGCCGCCCTCCGAGATCAGCACCTTCAAGTCCGGATGGCGGTCGAGCGCCCCCGACGCGACCATCTTCATCGCAGCACGCTGACCCGAGAAGGTCGTCTCGGCGTAGTTCATGATCGCGCCACCGGGACCGCGGTAGACCTGCCCGGCGCCACCGGTCGCGCTGTTACCGGCTTCGACGTCCACCGGGTCGGTGCCGATGTGGAACGCGATCACCATGCCGGCCTCTTCGGCGGCGGCCCAGAACGGTTCCCATTCCTTGCGGTGCCAGTCCGGGGCACTGGGGTGGGGTGTCGTCGGCAGGAACACGGCTTTGTACGAGTGGTCGGCCGCCCACTGCAATTCCTCGATGGCGTCCTCGACGACCAGGGTCGACACCTGCGCGGTCACCACGTATCGGGGTGATACCGCTGCGATCTCCTCGAGCGCCCACTCGTTGCTGGCCCGCATGCACGCCTTGAGCAGTTCAGGGGTGCGGAAAGTCGACGCCCACATCCCGAGTGAGGGGAAGATGACCTCGCCCCAGACACCTTCGGTGTCGAGGTCTCCGAGGCGCGCACGAGCGTCTCGTACCCCCTGTGGTTTCGAGCTCAGTTCGGCGAAGGCGACCATCGCCGACGATGGGAGCTTGCGGCGGAAGATCTGACCGTCGACGTACACGGTCTCGTACTCGCCGTCTGGATCCTTCTCCGATCGCGGGCACAGGTCGGCCAGTCGCTTGGGCAGACGCGATTGCCATAGATCGTCGGGTTCCAGGAAATGTGAGTCGCCCGAGTTCGTCCAGATCTTGGTCATGGGTCCTCAATCGTGCTGCGAACGCGAAAAATTGATTTTCACCAGGCTATGGGTCCCGCTGCGCGCATGTCAACCATGATGGGTGCACTTCCGGCCTGGATTCGCCGCCGCGGCTGGGTTAGCATGCGATCTACATCACAAGCGCAGGCGTAACGTGATTCGGCGCGAAAAAGAACTTTTCAAAGGAGTTTCATCAGATGCCAGCCGCTTTTCCTGTCGAGGCCCGTGTCGATACAGCGGCTCCGTTGGCCGGTATCCGCGTCGTCGACCTGTCCACGGCGTTGCCCGGTGCGTACTGCACGCAGTTCCTCGCCGACTCCGGGGCAGACGTGTTGATGGTGGAAGCACCCGGCGGTAGCCCATTGCGCTCGCTTCGAGGCTGGCCTGCGCTGGGGCGCGGCAAGCGCAGCCGAGTCGTCGACCTCAAGTCCCAGTCCGGGGCGGCCGAACTGGATGAGGTCCTGCGCGACGCCGACGTCATGGTGACGACGTACAGCCCGGCCGCACTCGCCGCATTGGGCATCGACTCGCAGGTGCTTTCGGCCCGCCACCCCCGACTGGTGATCGCGCACATCACCGGATGGGGTCGAAGCGGACCATGGCGGGACTTCAAGGGCTACGAGGGTCTGGTGCTTGCCAAGGCCGGTCTCTCCCAGGCTGTACGCCGGATGGCGAATCCGCCGCGGCCGTCGTATGTCACCGTCCCCTACGCCAGCTTCGCGGCAGGACACATTGCAGTGCACGGCATCCTCGCTGCGCTGCATGAGCGCGACCGCAGCGGGCTGGGGCAGATCGTCGATGCCGACCTGGTGCGCGGGGTGCACGCGATCGACGCGTGGAACTGGTTCGGGGAAATGGTCGGCATCAGGTCGCCGGAGGCGTACCAGACCGTCGAAGCGTGGACCGAACAGGGCACTCCCCAAAGCCCGATGTTGCTGGCACTTCTGGCCGCACCGACCAAGGACGGGCACTGGCTGCAGTTCGCTCAGGTCTCGCCACACCTGTTCGCGGCGATGCTGACCGAGTTCGGAATGATGGAAGTGCTCGCCGACCCGAAGTGGAAAGGCTTTCCCGCGCTGGAGAGCCCGGAGCTGTACCGGGAATTCTGGTCGATCCTGCTCTCGAAGGTCGGCGAGCGCACACTCGCCGAGTGGCAACAGTGTTTCGACGACAATCCCAACTTGTGTGCCGAGCTTTTCCGGTCCGGCCCGCAGGTCTTCGACCATCCTCAGCTCATCCACGACGGCCGTTCCATCGTGGTCGACGACCCCGACGTCGGGCCGGTCCGCCAGCCCAGCACCCTCATCCACACTCCGAATGGCGCTTTGCGTCACCCCTCGCCCGCGCCTCGACTGGGAGACAGGGCGGACGGCTGGTCGGCTGACACGTCGGCCGCGGGTTCCGGTGGGGACGACGGTTCGACGCCGCCGCTGACCGGAGTCACGATCCTCGAGTTCGGCGAGATGTTCGCCGCACCTTACGCGTCCAGCGTGCTCGCCGATCTCGGTGCCCGTGTCATCAAGTTCGAGAACATCAACGGCGACAACATCCGCAACCTGCTGCAGTTCCCCGAAGCCGCCGGCGCAAAAGTCATGCAGGGCAAGGAAAGCATCCAGGTGGACCTGCACACCGAAGAGGGGCAGGCGGTCGCTCACCGGCTCGTCGCCTCCGCCGACGTGGTGCTGCAGTCCATGCGCGCCGGCGCGGCCGAGCGGCTGGGGATCGGGGCGGAGAGGCTGCAGGCGATCAACCCCGAGCTCATCTACGTGTCGGCACCCGGTTACGGCGTCGACGGGCCCTACGGTGGGCGTCCCTCATATGCGCCCAGCATCGGCGCCGCCGGTGGAGTGGCACTGACCAACACACCGGACGCGGCCTGCGCGACGTCCTGTCTGGACGAAGTCATGTACCACGCGCCACGGGTCACCAGCGCAGGCACCGCACCGGAGTTGCAGAGCGATGGCCTGGCCGCCCTCGCGGTCGCGTCGGCGATCCTGACCGCGCTCATCGGACGCGACCGCGGCCGACTGATCAACGATGTGCGCACGTCGATGCTCGCCACGGCCACGCACGTTCTCACCGACTGGGTGGTGGACTATCCGGATGCGCCCGCGGCTCCGACGCCCGTGCACAGCGGCCGGGGCCTGTCGGCGCTGTACCGGACCTACGACGCCAGCGAGGGGCACATCTTCCTGGCCGCGCCGCAGCCCAAGGAGCGGGACCCTCTCGTCGAAGCATTGCGGGACTACACCGATTTGACCGACGGGCGCTCTCTGACTGACGACGATCTCGCGGGTCGGCTCGAGGCGGTGTTCAGCAAGGAGCCGGCCGGGTTCTGGGAGAAGCGCCTCAGTGCGGCAGGGGTCGGATGTGTCCAGTTGTACGAGGGCGCCCCTGCGCGGCTGATCCAGACCGATCCACAGCTGACCGCCGAGTACACCGTGCCTGCCGTCAGCCCGGTGTTCGATGAGCACCTACGGTTCTCGCCCCTGGTCGGCATGAGCCGATCCGCAACCAGGGCGCCCGGCGGTTGTCTGGCCGGTCAACACACCGCCGCGGTGCTGCGAGAGTTCGGCTACGATGACGCGACCATCGCGAAGTGGAAGGATGCCGGTGTAATTCACTGTGGCTGAGAGTAAGACGGTCGATCGCTCGTCGGAGCGGCAGCACATCATCGACGCTGCCTACCGATGCCTGGATCGCAACTCCGGCTCGTCGGCCTCCATCACCGAGATCCTCGACGAGGCCGGGCTGGGCACCAGGGCGTTCTACCGCAACTTCAACACCAAACACGACCTGCTGCTGGAGATGTTCCGACGGGACCAGGAGGCCGTGCAGGCGCAGTTGCGGGAAGTCGTGGCGCGTGCCGAGACGCCGGTCGACGCGTTGCGGTCCTGGATGACGCACATGCTCGATTTGACGTCGAATCCGCGCAAGCGCAAGAGAATGGCCACCTTCTACTCCGAAGAGTTGCGGCGCACTCCCGGCTATGCCCGCGAACTGGAGATTGTCAGCGCGACCGACCAGGCGTCGATCGCCGCGATCCTGCACCGTGGCAAAGCGCAGGGTGTCTTCACGAAGTGCAACCCGGAGGCGGATGCTCGGTCGATACGGGCCGCTGTCGAGGCGGCACTACTCGACCGGTTCAAGCAGAAGTCCACCGGCGACGTCACCGAGGACGTCGAGCAGCTGCTGGGTTTCGTGCTGCGCGGCCTCGGTTTCCGGTGATTTTCTTCGGCGAGCAGACGCGAAGTGCCCTGAAATCCGCGAGATGGAGGGCAGTTTGCGTCTGCTCGCCGTGGAAACTCACCCCGTCATGCTTGATTTGACCTCGAAGCTGCGATTCTCCGAAGAGCTGACAGCGCACCGATCGCCACATTCTTCACCGCGGCAAAGCACAGGGTGTCTTCACGACGTGCACGTCGGGGGCGGATGCCCGGTCGAGCAGCGGCTGGGTTTCGTGCCGCATGGCCTCGGCACGGTGGTGTGGCCGCCCGGTCTCTACTCGACGGGTACGCCGAATCCCGCCATATAGGTGGCGTCGACGAGTACAGCTGCGCGGCCGGCCTGGTCCTGCAACTCGGCGCGCGCAACGGTCAACCGTCTGCCGCTGTGGAGGACACGGACTTCGCAGTCGATCGACGCTCCGTCAGCGGCAATTGGACGCACAAAGGCGGCGTGCAATTCGAATAGGCCTTGGCCGGGCCGCTTGACCCGGTCGACAGCCGCGTGAAGCGCCCGCTGTGCCATCAGCACTCCGAAGCCGCCGTGAACACCACCAGCAGCGTTCGCGGTCTCCGCGCCGGCTCGAAACCGCATCGACAGCGCCAGCTGCCCGATTTCGACCGTTTCACCGTTGAGCTGCGGTTCATCTTGTGCGTGTTGCAGCGCAATCGACGGCTGAAGGAGCGGCGCTACTTCGTCCGGTGGTCGCTCGACGAGAAATGCGCCCATCGTGGCACGGGCGCACTCATCGCCCACGGAGTCAGTGATCGTACCCATTCCCAAAGCCGCAGCGTCAGTGAGCTGTCGACAGTGTGCTTCACCTCGCAAGGTCAGTGGGTGCCGGGGAGCAGGGCGCAGCATCTCGATGTGAAGGTGAGTCGTGGTCATCAACATGCCCGGGGGCGGCGACGGAACGGCGAGACCGATGACCCAGTCAAATAGGACCGCAAGGGCCCCAGTACTGGTGCCTTCACCGTCGAGAAGGGCGGGCCGCACGTTCATCTCCGCGACCACGGTGTGGCTACCATCTGCTCGGGGTCCATGTCGAATCGGCGCTCCGAGGCCAGCGGTCGATCGCGCGGGAAAGTCGGGATATGGCGACAGCGTGGCGCCCCGGTCACCGCTCATGTCGTCGGTAGCGGACCGACCAGGCCGCGGGGCGACGTACCGTACAGCCAGCTGACGGCCTGCCCGATCTCCGAGAACTCCAGCGAGGCACCGTCTTTGGCGTGGTAGCGGCCGGGCGCCTCGGTGAAGCCCTCGATGCGGCTGAGCTTGTGGCCGTCGACACGCAGAATCTGGCCGGTCAGCCACGCCGACTCGGCCGACTGCAACCACGCCACGACCTCCGAGCTGCGGGCGGGGTCGAGCGCCGGGTCGGCGGCGCGGTCGCCCTTGAAGAAGTCCTCGCTGATGCGGGTGACGGCCAGCGGTGAGATCGCGTTGGCCACAACACCGTAGCGTCGACCTTCCATCGCCGTGACCACCGTCAGGTTCGCGATCGCGGCTTTCGCCGCGCCGTAGGCGCTCTGGCCGACGTTGCCCCACAGCCCGGCACCCGACACGGTGTTGACGATGCGCGCGTCGATCTGGTTACCGGCCTTGGATTGACCCCGCCAGTACTCGCACGCGTGCTTGGTGACGGCGAACGTGCCCTTGAGGTGCACCGCGATCACGGCGTCCCAGTCGGCCTCCGTGGCGTTGGCCACCATGGCGTCGCGCACGATGCCGGCGTTGTTGACCACGCCGGTCAGCGTGCCGAAGGTGTCGACCGCGGTGCGCACCATGTCGGCGACGTCGTCCCAGGAGGCGACGGAACCGGTGTGCGCCACCGCCTTACCGCCGCTGGCCTCGATCTCGGCGACGACCTCTGCCGCGGGGCCGGCGTCGCCGGCGGTGCCGTCACGCCCGACGCCGGGGTCGTTGACCACCACCGCGGCGCCGTGGGCGGCCAGCGCCAGGCAGTGTCCACGCCCGATGCCGCGACCTCCGCCGGTCACCAGCACGACTCGTCCGGCCAATGCGCCTGTCATGCATATCCTTTCACTCGAACAATGCCGCGATCAGTCGGCGGCGTCGGTCCCAGTCGGCGCCGCGCAGATCGGCGTGACCCTTCTCGGTGACGATCAGATCGACGTCGTGTGCGGGCGTCGACGCCGGCCTGCTCAGCCGCTCGACATAGGGGGAGCGGCCGTTGACCGACGACGGGACCGCGATGATCGACAGGCCACCCCGGCTCATCGCGGCGGCGGCGCAGTAGTCCGGATGGCCGCCGATTCCTCCGACGATCTTGTCGCCGACGCCTTCGACGTTGACCTGGCCGACGGGGTCGATCTCGATCGCGGTGTTGACCGCAATCAGCGGGGCGCCGCGGGAGAGCCGGGTGAGGTTGTGCGTGTAGTCGATGCCCCGCAGAATCGGCCGGCCGTCGGCCCACGCATACAGTTCCTCGGTACCGAGAAGGTATGTGGCCGACGGTGTTTCGGCCAGCAGACCGCGCCGCTCCAGGCCGACGACCGCATCGGTCAACAACCCGGTGTCGACGGCGACGGGCTGGCGGATGCGGTCCAGCAGCGCGGTGCCCAACTGGCCGGGCCCGTACTGTAACCGCGCGTCTTGCGGGACGAACTCGAGCACCGCGTCGGCGAGTGCTTCGTGGACCGGTTCGGCCGCCCGCGCTGCTGTCGCCAACGGTGCGTCGCCGCAGCGGCCGATCACCTGCACACCGGGCAACGGGGGACCGGCGTCCGCGCCCGGCCCGTCGCCGACGATGCCCAGCACCGGCACACCCGCCTCGACGAGTTCGCGTTGCCACGACACTTCGGTCGCGAAGAAGTACTGCCCATGGTCCTCGACCAGCCGGGTCACCAGCACGTCCGGGCGCAGGGTGTCGCGCAGCAGCGCCGGGATGGCGCTCAGCCGGACGGGAACGAAACGGGCGTTGGGTGCGGTCAGGATGTCACGCACACCCCACCCCGGCATCAACGCAACGACCTCATTGAATGCCTCGGGGGTCAGTCCGTCCAGTGGCGCGGTCAACCACCCCACGATCAACCGGATATCGCCGAGTTCCGCGGCCAGTGCCGAAATTGCCGCACAGACCGAGGTGCCGTCGTCGGCAGATCTCAATGCACCAACGCCGTCACCCAGTGCCACCGTCATTCCCGGCCGCACGTGTCCGCGCAGAGCGGCCCTCACCGGGGTTCTTTGGGCAGACCGAGCACCCGTTCACCCAAGATGTTGCGCTGGATCTCGCTGGTGCCGCCGAGAATGGTCTGCGCGCGGCCGACGAGCATGGCCCGCACCAGTTCGGCGTCCTCCGAGCCTTCGCCGGGATCGATGCAGGCGTCGGTGCCGAGCACCTCGGTGGCCATGTCGCCGAGATCGCGGTCGGTCTCCGAGGTCATCAGCTTGAGGACCGAGAACGCCGCCGACGTCGTGTCACCTTCGTCGATGGCGCGCTGCCAGGTGTAGCGCAGCAGCCACATCCGCGCCCAGAGTTTGACCATCGACCGACGCAGCACGGGGTCCAGCGCATCCCTGGACTCGGCCGCCGCGACCATCTTCTCGTGCAGTTTGAACATCGCGACGGCCTGTGAACCCAACGTCAACCGCTCGCGCCCGAGCGTCATGATCGCGATCGTCCAACCCTGCCCGGGCTCGCCGATCAGCGCATCATCGGCCAGTTCGCAATTGTCGAAGAACACCTCGTTGAACTTGCTCTCGCCGTCCATCTGCTGCAGGGGGCGAACCGACACGCCGTCGGCGTCCATCGGGACGATGAACATGGAAAGCCCGCGATGCGATTCCGGGCCGGTGCGGGCGAGCAACAATCCGAACTTCGCCGAATTGGCCGCCGAACTCCACACCTTCTGGCCGTTGATGCGCCACCCCGTCGGCGTCTTCTCGGCTTTCGTCCGAACACCGGCGAGGTCCGAGCCGGCACCTGGTTCGCTGAACAACTGCGTCCAGACGTCGTCGCCGAGCCTGATCGGCTCCAGATACCGCGCCTTCTGTTCGTCGGTGCCGAACTTGATCAGCACCGGGCCGACGAGATCGATTGCGGTGATGGCGAGTTGGCGGGGGACCCCCGCCCGCGCGCATTCTTCGGCGAACGCGGCCTGAAAGGCCACCGAGGCGTCTGCGCCGCCGTGCTCGACGGGCCAGTGCAAACACACGTATCCGTTGGCGGCCAGGTACTTGTGCCAGGCGCGGCCGGGCTCTATGTCATCGGCGGTCGGGGTCGGACCGTAGTTCCGAAGCCCCGGCGGTTTGGGTGCCTTCTCCAGAAATGCACGGAACTGCGACCGCAGTCCCGCGACGTCCTCGGACGCCTCAGAGACTCCCGACATGTCCGTCGGCTTCGAGCTACGTGCCGTTTTCGTCAAGAACCGATTCCATCGCGTTGAGTCGTGACCATCCCATGCCTCAGAATGGTCCTAAACCGACAAATGTTTAGTTATTTAGCGGTAATGTAAGCACAGGTCCGACTGTCGAGCAAGGCTCCGCAGGAAGGGAGACACGTGCGGATCATCATCACGGGCGGCAACAGCGGGGTCGGCAAGGCGACGGCCTCGGCGATGGCGGCCGCCGGTCACGAGGTCGTCATCGCGTGCCGTTCGCTGTCGAAGGGCCGCGACGCCGTGAGTTCCATGAAGGGGCACGTCGAGCTCGCGGAACTGGACCTGGCCGATTTGGCCAGCGTGCGCCGGTTCGCCGACTCGGTCGACCAACTGGACGTTCTGGTGAACAACGCCGGCGTGCTGGGCCTCCCACTCACACGAACCGTCGACGGCTTCGAAGCCCACATGGGCACCAACCATCTCGGTCACTTCGCGCTGACATGTCTGCTCGGTGATCGGATTCGCGATCGGGTGGTCGTCGTGTCCAGCAGTAACCATGCGCTGGCGCGCATGCACTTCGACGATCTCAACTGGCGCCGACGTCGGTACAGTCCGCTGGCGGCATACAACGAGTCGAAGTTGGCGAACATGCTGTTCGTGCACGAGTTGGTGCAGCGGGGGCGTACTGCCTACGTGTCGGATCCCGGGATGACGGACACCGACATCACGAGGGACGGGCCCGGGCCACTGCGCTGGGCCGGACGGGTGGTCGCTCCCCGTATCGCGCAGACGCCGGAAGACGGTGCTCGCTCAACCATCCAAGCCATCTCGACTGACCTGCCGAATGGAACCTATATCGCGCCGCGCGGGCCGCTGCATCAGTGGGGTAGGCCGAAGCCGACCAAACCAGCTACGAAAGCGCGTGATTCGGAAAGCTCCCGCCGTCTCTGGGAACTGTCGGCCGAGCTCACCGGATGCGACTGGTAGCCGTACGCAGACGAGTGAACGGGCCCGGTGCCGCCGTCGGCGACACCGGGCCCGGGGGCTCGGCGGAAGCGGTCAGCCCACCAGCGCGGGCTCGCTTGCTGCCACGCGGGGGAAGTTCAACATGCGCCGGGCGTTCTCCTCGACGATCAATGTGCATTCCTCGTCGGGCACGTTGGCGAGAACCTCCGCCGCCCGCTTGCGTGAGTTCGGCCAGTTCGAATCGGAGTGCGGGAAATCGATTTCCAGCATGATGCGGTCGACGCCGATCTGGTGGCGGTTGGCCAGCCCGTGCTCGTCGTCGATGAAGCAGCCCCAGAAGTGCTTCCGGAACAGATCCGAGGGCCTGGTGTCGAAGTCGATCGACTGGTAGTAGCGGTGGCGTTCCCAAACGTAGTCAGTGCGTTCGAGGATGTAGGGCACCCAACCGATCCCGCCCTCGGCCAGAGAGAACTGCAAGTCGGGGAACTGTTGCAGCTTGCCGGAGAGCAGCAGGTCGACCGTCGTCCACATCAGGTTGGTGGAGAACAGCGCCGTGGCGACCGCGAAGGGGGCGTCCGGAACGAAGAGCTGTCCGGGAATCGGCTTGACCGAGGAGAACGAGAAGCCGGGAACGTATGAGCCCGAACCGAAGTGCAGCGAGACCGGCATACGGGCTTCACTGCACACCTCCCACAGCGGGTCCCAGTGGTCGGAGTGGAACGACGGCAAACCCAGCGGCACCGGGCTGTCCGGGAAGGAGACCGTGCGGGCCCCCTTGGACGCCACGCGTTGGGCTTCGGCGACACACGCATCGATATCCCAGGTCGGCAGGATTGCCAGCGGGATGTACCGCTCGGGCGCGGTTGCGCACCATTCGTCGATGTAGAAATCGTTCCAGGCCTTGACGCACAACAACGCCAGTTCCTTGTCGGCCGCGCGTTGGAAGGTGCCGCCGGCGAAACCGGGGAACGACGGGAAGCACAGCGCAGCCTGCACTCCGTCGAGATCCATATCGGCGATCCGCGCGACCGGGTCGTAACAGCCCGGGATCATGTCCTCGTAGCGCACCGGATCAAGTCCCCACTCCTCGGGCGGCTTGCCCGCGACGGCGTTCAAGCCGATGGTGGGAAAGATCTGCCCGTCATAGCTCCACAGGTGCATCCCGTCCTTCTCGACGATGCGCGGACCCGCCTCGCGGAACTTCTCCGGCAGGCGGTCCTGCCACACGCGGGGATGTTCGACCAGGTGGTCGTCCACGGAAACGATCTGATGCTCATCGCGCAACGGCATAGCCAGGGCCTTTCTGACGGCGTGTCTTGATTTCTGACGCTTCGTCTCACAGTATATGAGGTGTGCCACTTTCGTAAAGCAAGGAGAGTTGAGTGACAGAGCAGCCGGCGCCCGAGCGGGAGAAGCTCGCGGAAGACGACCATGATCTGCTGACCTTCGGCGAAGCGGGAGAGCGGCTGCGGATCGAGATCGCCGCGGCCGAACGCCAGGTCGCTGAACTGGCCGAACACGGTGACGGCAGCGAGCTGGAGAAGGCTCGGCGGCGACTCGAGGGGCTGCGCGCTGCGGTTGGGCGCAACTCCGCCCAGCCGATCAACGACGACAACTTCGAACGCTTCTTCGGATACCGCGGCAAGGCCCGGCGCAATCTGCCCGTCGACGAATCCGGCAGGTAACGGCGCCCGCGAGATCTGGACGGGTCATCATGTGAGCGTCATGTACGAGCCGGAGAAGGTCCGTCGCGCGGGTTACGCACCCGCGAACGTCGAAGTGGGACGCCGCGGCCTGCACACCCGGCAATCAATCGTGCGCAGCGCCGCCCGGCTGTTCCTAGAGCGAGGCTTTCACGGTACGTCCATCGATGCCATCGCCAGGGCGGCCGGCAGTTCGCGAGCGACGGTGTATCAGTACTTCGAAGACAAGGAAGGCATCTACCGGGAATTGGCCGCACAGTGCGTGCCCGCTGTGCTCGACCACGCGAACCGGCTGGGACCGCTCGGTCCCGACGCGGACGGGATGCACAACCTGTTCGACTGGCTCGAACAGTGGGCCGCGCTCTATGAAGACCATGCGGTCGTGCTGCTGGGGTTTCCGGGCCTGGGGCCTTCGGCCGGTATCGAGACAACCGATTACATCGCCGATCAGTATGTGTCGAGTGTGCTCGACCGTATCAGCACTGCCCCCGTGGGGGCCGTCTCGCCCGAGGACGTAGCCGCTGCGGTCGTGCGAATCGCGCACATGGTCAACCTCTACCGGTATCGCGGCATGTGGGACCTGCCGAGCGCCGATGCCGTGACCGCGTCTCTGACGGTGGCGCTGCAGTTGCTGTTGTTTCCCGATACGCCGCACGCTGTGCTCGACACCGTAGGCCCGCCACGTGGTTCGACGCCGACCACATCGGCAGCATCGGCGGCGCCGACTGCCGCTGCGCCGTCGACGCCGGTGTCACCCGTCCGCTCCGATATCATCGCCGCGGCCTCGGCGCTGTTCGCCGAGCGCGGCTACTACGCCGTGGCGATGGATGACATCGCATCGGCGGCGAAAGTCAGCCGGGCGACCCTGTACCGGCACTTCCGGACCAAAGTGGCGATTCTGTCGGAGCTGACCGAGTGGGCCGTCGTCGAGGGCGCCGGTCTCGCCGCAGATCTTCGGGGCCTCGCCGACTCTGGCTTCACCCGAGATTCGTTGCACGCGTGGCTCGGTAGGTACGTTCGATTCCACCGTGCCTACGGCAGCGTCATCCAGACCTGGTACGACGGCGGGCTCAACCACCAACTCGCGGACGCGGTGGGTACTGGAATCGGGCCCTTCCAAGAAGCTGCCACCGCGCTGCTCGCCCGTTCGGGCCTGCCGCGCGGCATCGACATTCGGGTGGGCGCAGCGATCTTTTTGTCCGTGCTCGGCCGGCTGACCGAATTGACAATGACCAAGCGCAATGTCGATACCGATTACGACAGCGCGGATCTGATGCTAGAAGTGCTGAGGCGGGCATTGAGGATGTCGTTCGACGACGAGAACGGCACACACGGCGGGCGCCCTCGCCTCGACCAATAATTGTGTTTGGCAGATGACTGTCATAGCGTGCGGTGGTGGAGGGTGAGGCGGCTCATGAGTCGGCTGAGCGGAAGGCGGTGACTGGTGGCGCGTGGTGACCGCTCCCCGCGCAACGAGCATGCGGCGCGAACGCGCACGGCATTGCTCGACGCGGCGATGGACCTGTTCAGTGCTCAGGGCTACGACCAGACCACCACCGAACAGATCGCAGAAGCGGCCGGGGTGTCACCGCGGACCTTTTTCCGGTACTTCCCGACCAAGGAATCGGTGCTGTTCTCGGGGGAGTACGGCTTCATTCATTCGTTCAGCGGCGTTTATCTCGCGCAAGACGAAAGTCTGTCGGACTACCGCGCGATGGCCGAGTCCTTCGCGCTCCTGGCGCCGGGACTGAAAAGGTACCGCCAGCGCATCGCGCAGTATCACGAAGCAGTCGCCTCGTCGTTCGTCCTACGCGGCCGGGAACAGCAGAATCATGCCGACAACGCCGAAACGGTGGCCGAGGTGATTGCCCGGCGGCGCGGCTCGGATGCGCCCGACAACGCCTGCCGGCTGCTCGCGGCCGTCGGTATGATGTTGCTCGACCGCGCGATCCGGGCGTGGTTGGCCACCACCGGCCACGGTCTCGACGAACTCATTCGCGACGAATTCGCGGCTCTGCCAGATCTTCTCGCGTGAAGTCCGGCCATTCGCCATAGCGGCTCAACCCGGTTGACAATTACGACAGTGAACTGCCATATTTGGGCGGTCCGTCCTCTGGGATCGTGCGATCCGCCCTTCCCTTACCCCATCGGCTCCCAGGCCAGATCAAGGAGTGCCATGTCGGCCCAACCGAACGATGTCAGCCCACGACCGCCCGACGGAGATTGGCTGGGCACTCCATATCTGAGGTTCGAGCGCGACGGCGCGATCGCCGTACTGGTGCTCGACCGTCCGGAGGCGCGCAACGCGATGACGCCCGCGATGTACTTCGGGATTCGGTACGCGATCCAACGGGTGAATTCCGATGAAAGCCTTGCCGGCCTGTTGATCACCGGTACCGGTGATGTATTCGCGCCCGGCGGGGATCTGGGTCAACGTGCGGCGGACAACTGGATGGATTTCGCTACCACGATGGGCATGGACGTGACTCCGTTCGACACGCTGCGCCAGTCGGCCAAGCCGGTGGTGGCAGCCGTCAACGGACTCGCTCAGGGAGGCGGACTACAGATCGCCATCTGTAGTGACATGGCCGTCGTCAGCGAGCGGGCGACATTTCGGGTGCCGGAGCTCTACCGCGGTATCGCCGACACGTATTACAGCCATATCCTCGCGAGGTTGATCGGTCCCGTGCGAACCCGCGACCTGATGTTCACGGGTCGCGTGTTGTCAGCTGAGGAGGCGCTCGAGTGGGGCCTCGTCTCACGGGTGGTACCCCACGACGAACTGATGTCGGCGGCGCGTGAGGTCCTCGCCCAATGCTGTCGTACCGCACCCCAGGCGCGCGCGCTCGTCAAGGCCAGCCTCGACAACTACATCGGGCTTTACGACCGCATCGGCATGAAGGTGAGTCTTGACGGTCCGGAAGCGGTCGAGGGCTTCGTCGCGTTCAAGGAGAAGCGTTCGCCGAACTGGGTGCACCCGGATCTCAGGATCGACGGTCGCTTGTAGATCGATCGCCGATCTCGTGCGCGACGCCGGCTATGTCCGGGACGAATCCCGGTCCCGGAAGAATCGCGCGGCCTGCTCCACCGCGGCCAGTGTCGACCCTGGGCTCCAGCCCAACTCCTGAACCGCCTTCGTGTGGTCCATCGGTGGTAACACGTCCAGCAGTCTCACGCTGGTTGTCGAGAGCAACAGGTCCCGTCGCAGCACACGAGCCGCGACGTCACCGAGCGCGCAGAGTCGGTACACCAGGGGCAGGGGGAGGCCTACCTTCGGTGGCCGGGCTCCGACGGCTTCGGCCGCCGTGGTCAGCAGATCGCGAAGGCTCAGATAGCGCTCGGAGATGATGTAGCGCTGTCCCGGTCGCCCTTTCTCGGAGGCGAGGATCAACGCCTCGGCAGCGTCGTCGATGCCCACGGATTCGGTAGCCAACCCGTTGACGTAGAAGGGCATTCGTCCGGCTGCCGCCGCCGCGACCAGAGACCCGTGCGGCGTCGGCTGCCAGTCACCGGCGCCGTAGGTGTTCGCGACGCACATCGCAACGGCGGGAAGTCCGTCCTCTTCGGCGTGACGAAGCACCAATCGCTCGGCTTCGACTCGGGAGCGAATGTAGCCGCCGCCGAGGTCCTGCCATTCGTTTGCATCGTCCTCGGTCGCGGGCCGGTCATGGGGGATTCCGATGGTGCCGATCGTGCTGGTGAACACGAACTTGTTCAGATCCACCGTTTTCGCCACGTCCAGAACGTTGCGCAACCCGTCGACGTTGGTGCGGTACACCGGCTGTGGATCGCGCAACCACGCGCGGGTGTCCACCACGCAGTAGAAAACGTTGTCGCACCCGTCCATTGCGGCGCGCAGCGCCTCGGTGTCGAAGATGTCTCCGTAGTGCTTCTCGACATCCAGACCCTCGATCGCCTTTGTCGAGCTGGTCCGCCGCAGCATCACCCGCACCGATTCGCCACGCTCGACCAGACGTTGCGTGACGTGCGATCCGAGAAAGCCGCTGGCGCCGACTACGAGGTTGCGACGTTCACCCACGGTCACTTCCCGCGCAGGTAGGAGTCGTACTCGTCGCGGGTGGACTCCATCGCGTTGAGTCGCCGTGTCAGCAAGGTGATTTCCGCATCGTCGTCGGGAGAGTTCTCGTCGAGTTCGGCCAGCCGTGCCTTGGCGCGGTCGATCTCGATCAGAAGGCGTTCGCGCGCTTCGTCTTTGGTCAACAGATCCTGGTCGGCCCAGTCGTCCAGCGGGAGCTGTTCGACCGGGCCGCCGTCCTCAGGGGTCATGAGGCTCGAGGGAAGTTGTACAGCTTGCGCGTGTTCAACTCGACCATCTGGTGCACCTCGTCGTCGGGGACGTTCTCGAATGCCTTGGCGGCGCGCTCGCGGCTCTGCGGCCAGTACGAGTCCGAGTGCGGGTAGTCGCACTCCCAGGTGATGTTCTCGATGCCGATCTTGTCGCGGGCCTCGACACCGAAGTCGTCCTCGATGAAGCAGCCGTGAAAGTGCTTGCGGAACAGGTCGCTCGGCAGCACTTCCTGGTTGATGTTCTGGTAGAAGCGGTGCTTGCGCCAGACGCTGTCGCAGCGTTCGAGGATGTAGGGGATCCAGCCGATCCCGCCTTCGGACAGCCCGATCTTGAGCTTGGGGTGCTTGTGCAGGGCGGGGGAGAACAGCCAGTCGGTCAGCGCGCCCATGCTGATCGTGCCCATCAGCACGATGAACACCGCGAACGGGGCGTCCGAGGCGATCGGCGGCGGGAACCCGCCGGAACCGAAGTGCTGGGCCAGCACCAGATCGGTTTCTTCGAACGCCGACCACAGCGGATCCCAGTGGTCGCTGTGCAGAGACGGCAGTCCGAGGCGGTCAGGCAGATCGGGGAAGGTCACGCATTTCGAGCCCTTCGCGGCGACGCGGTGAAGCTCTTTGATGCTGGCGTCGAGATCCCAGAACGGCAACATGGAAACCGGCACGAACCGGTCCGGGGCGGTCGCGGCCCACTCGTCGAGGTGGAAGTCGTTCCAGGCCTGCGAGCACAGCAACGCCAGTTCCTTGTCCTCGCCTTCGGCGAACACCGCGCCGGCGAAGCGGGGGAACGACGGGAAGCACGTCATCGCCTGCACCCCGTCGATGTCCATGTCGGCCACGCGAGCCTTGGGGTCGTAGCAGCCGGGAATCATGTCGTCGTAGCGCACCGGTTCGATGCCGTACTCCTCGGGCTTCTTGCCGGCCACCGCGTTGAGCCCGATGTAGGGGTAGATGCGACCTTCGTATTGCCACACCTGGCACATCTGCCCGTTGTCGGGGCGCTCCCACTCGATGATCTTGGGACCGGCCTCCAGGTACTTCTGCGGCAGCCGGTCACTCCAGACCTTCGGATGCTCGATCAGGTGATCGTCGACAGAGATCAGCTGCATGTGGGGCTGCAGTGGCACAGTGGCTCCTTCGTGGGGGCTAAAATAGAAAAACATATACCCATTTCTCTCGCATGTGAGTCTACTCACAGCGCAAACGTCCGACAAGTACCGGTTACGACTTCGTCCCGGCCGGACGGCGTACTCGGGAACCGGTGCGGCGTGGGCGGGTCACGCCGCTCGGTGGGACCTCCGGGTCGATTGCCTTCAGGCAGAACGAAACAAGGTAGTCCACCTCGCCGGCGGTGGGCTGTGTGGCGCGATGCTCTACCTGTGCTCGGAGGACGGGCGCTACGTCACCGGAATCACGCTGCCGGTCGATGCGGGGCTGGTGGCGAGGTGACCGCCCTTCGGGCATCGGACCTCTACCACACCGGGATCGTTGTCGCCGACCTCGACGCGGCGATGGAACGGCTTTCCGCCGTCGCCGGCTACGAGTGGACGACACCGAGGGCGTTCAGTCTTCCCGTTCGCATCGGAAACGACGACCGGACAGTGGATTTCCGGTTCGCGTACTCGCTGCAGGCGCCGCGGCTGGAACTGGTGCAGGAGATTCCCGACTCGATCTGGACGCCCGCGCCACGCAACGCCGCGCATCACCTCGGCTATTTCGTTGACGACGTAGCTGCGGTGTCCGGTCGGTTGACCGAGGCGGGATTCGCGCGCGAGGCCTGTGCGCTGGGTGACGACGGCTCTCCGGCGGCATTCGCGTATCACGTTGACTCGGCTGGCATCCGGATCGAAATCGTCGAGCGTTCGCTGTTTGGCGACTTCGAGGAGTTCCTGAACCAAAGCGACAAACATTTATCTGATTCGCGCTAGGGTGATGTCCTCCGACGACCAAAGGCTTGCGATGAGCTTCGATTTGACCGGAAAGCATGCTCTCGTCACCGGCAGCAGTTAAGGTATCGGCGCGGGAATCGCCTCGTTACTGGCCGACGAGGGCGCATCGGTGGTGGTGCACGGGCGCAACGCAGACCGGGCCGAATCGGTGGCCGACCGGATCCGGGCTCGTGGTGCCAAGGCGGCTACCGCGATCGGCGATCTGGCCACCGATGACGGCGCGGCGCAGGTCGCCGAGGCTGCGGCGAATGCGTTCGGCGGCGTCGACATCCTGGTCAACAATGCCGGCGGCGCCTCGGAGACCAACGTCCAGTCGTGGTTCAAACTGCCGGTGTCCGAGTGGGGCGTGACCTACCAACGCAACGTCATGTCCGCCGGATATCTGATCCATGCGCTGGTGCCCGGAATGAAGGAGAACGGGTGGGGACGCATCGTGCAGATCGCGTCCGCGGCGGGCATAATCCCGACCTCCGGCCAGCCGGACTACGGGCCGTCCAAGGCCGCGATGATCAACATGTCGATGGGGCTGTCGAAAGCGCTGGCAGGAACCGGAATCACGGTGAACACGGTGATGCCGGGCATGATCATGACCGAGGGGCTCAAGGACTTCCTGCGGACCTTTGCCGAGCGGCGTGGCTGGGGCGACGACATCGACAAGGCCGCCGAGTACGTGCTCAAGGGCACCGGCCAGACCGTGCACCGCATCGGGCAGATCAGCGACGTCGCCTACGCCGTCGCCTTCCTGGTGAGCTCGCGAGCCGACTTCTTCAACGGCATCAACCTCCACCTCGACGGTGGCGCGACACAATCGATCTACTGACGTGAAGTTCACGTCGGCATAGCCGGTCACCGAATGTGAAGCCAGTGCGAAATCCGATGCGAGATTTCGCCGTGACTTCACACTCGGCGCCCCCGCGGCAGCGCAGATAGAAACGCGTACGACGGGTCCTGCCCGTCCATCCGCCCCTCGGCGAGGTTGCCGATCACCGGATCGTCACCGTGAGCCGCCAGGGGTGCCTTGAACTCGTGTGACCAGTCCGCGACGCACTTGCGGTTCGCGATCCGCCACTGCCCGTCGCGTCGGGCGTAGCGGTCGAGATACCGGCCACCGGTGACCAACACGTGCGCGACGCCCTTGCGCTCGGCGCGGTGGTAGGCCACCAGGTACGCCTCGCCCTCGGCCGTGTCGGGGCCGGTGAGGCGGATCAGGTGGTTGGTGATGTTGTGCTGGGTCGCGGCCAGACCGGAGAACATCGCCTCGAGCGAGTCGAGGAACTCCCGGACCGTGTTGCTGGTGTTGAAGCCGTGTTCGTCGAGCGCGTCGTCGGTGTACAGCGCTGCGGCCAGCGCCAGATCCCCGCGGTCGACCGCGCGGCAGTACTGCTGGACGAGGTCACGGATCTCGTCCTTGGCGATCAGGTTTTCGAGGGCGTGCGGCTCGGTGGGCATGTCACGGGCGGGCATCGGGGTGGGCATGTCACAGTATGTCTGCCTTCGCCCCGAGTCGGTCCCAGTGCTCGGCGGGCTTACCGAACAGCACCTCGTCGGTGCGGGCCCGGCGCAGATACAGATGCGCCGAGTCCTCCCACGTGAAGCCGATGCCGCCGTGGATCTGCACGTTGGCGTGCGCGGCGTTGCGCAGCGACTCCGAACACACAGCCTTGGCCATGCTGGCCCGCCATGCCGACTCGTCGGTGTCGTCGACGGCTTCCAGTGCGGCCTGCGACGCCGACCGGGCCCACTCCAGGTCCAGCAGCATGTCGGCGCACTTGTGCTTGATGGCCTGGAAGCTGCCGATCGGCCGGTTGAACTGTTCGCGGGTGCGCGCGTAATCGGTCGCGATCTCCAGTACGCGCTCGCACGCGCCGACCTGCTCGGCAGAGAGCACCGCTATTGCGACGTCGACTGTGCGCGAGACTAATTCGGAGACCGGCGCCTCGGTGGGCAGGCGGGTCGCGCGCGCATCCGTGAACGTGACGGTGGCCATCGGGCGTGTCCCGTCCAGCACGCGTTCCTCGACAATCGACACGCCTGGCGCGCCGGCGTCCACGGCATACACCGCAAGCTCACCGCCGGCGCTCGCGATCACCACCAGATCGTCAGCCGCGGCGCCGTGAAGTACGTGGCGCGCGACACCGGTCAGCGCGTCGCCATCAGCGGACACCGCTACGTTCTCGGGTCGCCACAATCCGCCGTCGTCGGTGAGGACCGCCGCGGCGGTGCGCTCACCCTCGATGAGCGCCGACAGCCGAGCGTCGGCGCCGTCGGTCTCCAGCAGCAACCCCGTTGCCAACACCGCCGACGCGACGAACGGCACCGGGGCCAGGGATCGTCCGAGTTCATGGGCGACGACGCCCAGCGCCGAGGCGCCGTATCCCGCCCCGCCGAGTTCTTCCGGGAGGCCGATCGCGGTCACTCCGACCTGGGTGCACAGCACCTTCCAGAGCTCTGCGTCGAAGCCTCGGTTCTGCTGCCGTCCGTCGTAGGCGACCGAACGCACCCGGTCCTCCGGGGAGAGCCGCTCACAGGCCGCACGCACCGACTGGGCAAGCTGCTGGCGTTCGTCGACACTCAACACGGTCACCGTGAACCTCCTGTGATCTGTTCTGCAAGATCGGTTTTCGCCACCTTGCCGAGGCCGGTCATCGGGAACTCGTCGACGACCACGAGGCGCTCGGGCCACTTCTGCTTCATCAGCCCCCGCTGGTCGAGGAATTCGCACACCTCGGCGAGCGTGACCTCGCGGCGGCTCGGCGACCGCCGCACAACGGCGCACACCATTTCGCCGCGCTCCGCATCGGGCTGGCCGATCACCGCGACTTCGTCGATCAGCGGGTGGGCCAGCAGTTCGTTCTCGATCTCATCGGGAGAGATGTTCTCGCCCTTACGGATGATCAGGTCCTTGATCCGGCCGGTGATCACGATGCGTCCGTCGGGCCGCAGATGCCCACGGTCGCCGGTTCGAAACCAGCCGTCGTCTGTCGTTGCGCGTGACCACTGTTCGGCATCGAGATAGCCCGGTGTCAGGTTTGCGCCACGCAGTTCGATCTCGCCGGTCGCCCCGATGCGGACCTCGGTGCCCGGTATCGGCCGCCCGCAGCTGTGTGACTGCTGTTCAGTGGTGTCGGTGGCTTCGCTGACGCAGATCATGGGCGCCTCGGTCATGCCGTACGCATGCACGACGGGTACACCCATGTGTGTACGCACCTTCTGATGCAACTCGGGCGGGCACGGTGCGCCACCGCCGATCAACATGCGAAGCGTCGGGATGAGCGGTTCACTTTGTCCGGATGCCAGCTGCGCTGAGAGCAGCATCTGGTAGAACGCGGTGCTGCCCCCCGTGACCGTCACTCGGTGTTCGGCGAGCAGGTGAGGCAGTCGAGCGGCGTCGACCTTGGGCACCATCAGCACCGGCAGACCGGCTATCAGGGCGCAGGACAGATACACCGTTCCACCGATGTGAGCGATCGGGAACGTGATGGTGCCGACCTCACGGGCGTGATCGCCAAGTCCGAGATGCGCCGTGAATCCGCGCGCCGCGGCGAGCAGGGTGGCGTCGGTGTGGCGGACGCCTTTGGGTTGCCCTGTGCTCCCAGAGGTGAAGTAGATCCAGTGTGCGTCGTCCGGCGATCGTGTGCCGGCCACCGCAATGTCGCCCGGAATGCGCTGCAGCACTTCGAGAAAGTCGTCGGGCAGTTCGAGAACCGGGACGCCGGGCGGGGTGTTGGCCACGGTGGATTCGTCGACGATTAGGACGTCGGCCGTCGCGATCTCGAGGGCCGCCTGGACCTCGCGCTGCCGGTACAGATGCAGCACCGGTGCCTGCACGATCGCGGTGCGTGCCAGTGCCAGCATGAGCACCGCGGCCGCGCTGTGCGACGGCAGCTGCCACGCCACGGTCATACCGGGGCGGACCCCGCGGTCCGCAAGCCACCGTGTCGCCGCCGCCGAAAGCCGCGCCACCTCGGCCACGGTGAGCACCCGGCCGTCGACATCGATCAGCAGTCCGTCACCCGGCCGGGTCGCCGCGGCGTCGTCGAGCAGTTCGGCGATGGTGCCCGTCACGATGGTCCCGCAGCGAATGCCGCGATGGCCGAGGCGGTTTCGTCGGTACGATCCAGCATGACGTAAGTCGAGCTGCCTTCGACGAGCCGCAGGGTCGCGTGAGGAAAGGCGCCGGCGAGGCGTTCGGCGTGGCTGACGGGGAACAGGTCGTCCTCGGTTCCCCACACCAGCAGCACCGGCTTGGACCACTTCTCGATAGCCGGGGCGGCGGCGGCAGTGTGGCGGGGGTTCAGTGCCGCGCTGAACCGGACGGCGTCACGACGCACCTCGCCGGAGCGCAGGAAGCCGCCGAAGATCGCGGGATCACGTTCGGCGGCGATGCCGTTCTTGGTCACGGCCCGCTTGAAGAACGCCAGGCCCGGCGGTGTCGCCAGCGCCCGCAGCGCAAGGGCGCCGGCTGTTCCGCTGGCCCGGCACAGTTTGACCAGAGGTGCGAACGACTTCGGCGGGAAATGCTCGAAACTGTCGCAGTTGGTGAACACGAGCCGCGACACCAGCGACCAGTCCAGACCGAGAATCCCCAACGCCGACAACAGGACTCCACCGCCCGAGTCGTTGGCGACCAGCGTCACGTCACGCAGGTCTAGCTCGTCGAGCAGCGCGATGATCCGTCGTCCCGCCGCGATGACCCCGACATCGACGCCGTCGCCGACGGGCTGCCGCTGCGCGCCGAACGGCCACGTCGGCGCGATGCACCGGTGGTGTGCGGACAGCGACGCGATGACGTCGTCCCACAGAGCGCCGGTGACGTAGGCACCGTGCACGAACACCACCGGGCTGCCCGCCCCGGTGTCCGTGTACTCGATCCTCGCGTCGTCGAGGACGACGGTCGCCGTGGTCACCTCGACAGGATCGCCACGGCCGCTGATCCCGGTGACCCGTAGAGCTGGGCCAGCGCGACGCGCGGATTGTTGGGTACCTGGCGGTCACCGGCGGTGCCGCGCAGTTGGTGGACGAGCTCGAACACCTGACGCAGGCCCGACGCGCCGACCGGTTCGCCGTTGGCCAGCAGACCGCCGTCGGTGTTGATCGGCAGCCGCCCGCCGATCCCGGTCGCGCCGTCGGCCAGCAGCGCCTCCTGCTCGCCGTCCTTGCAGAGCCCGGTTTCGGCCATGTGGATGATCTCCGAGCCGGCGTCGGTGTCCTGCAGTTGCGCGACGTCGATGTCCTCGGGCCCGAGCCCGGCCTGCTCGTAGGCGGCCTTGGCGGTCTCGGCGGTGGTGCCGGGCTGGATCGGCAGTTCGACCGAGGTGCGCAGCAACTCATAAGCGCCGTCGCGGCGGCTGCGCAGCTCGCTGGCCCGGATGTAGATCGGGGTGTCGGTGTACTTCTTGGCGACGTCGGCGCGGCACACGACCACCGCGGCGGCGCCCTCGTTGGGGTTGCAGTACATGAACTGGCGCAGCGGGGCGTTGACGATCGGGGAGCCCAGGATCGCCTCCACGCTCATGGCCTTGCGCCGCCAGGCGTGGTCGGCCAGCGCGCCGTTGGAGAAGTTCTTGGCCGCGACCCGGGCCAGCGTCTCCTCGCTGATGTTGTGATCGTGCATGTAACGCATGATCTTGGTGCCGAAGTAGTGGGTGGTCAGAAACATGCCCTGATCGCCGTACCACTGCGGCAGCCCCGCCACCGCCGGATCCGCACCGAACGCGCCGCGCGGATGCTTGTCCAGGCCGACGCCCACCGCGATCTCGGCTTCGCCGAGCTGGACGTCGCGCGCGGCCAGCGTGAGCAGCGAGTTGCCGGTCGCGCAGCCGCTCAGCGTGGCCCGCGCGGGGATGCCGGTCATCCCGACCAGGCCGGTGATCGCCTCGGGGTTGGCGACCTCGAGGCTGCCCGCGTACAGGCTGCCGATGTCGGACCAGTCCACGCCGGCGTCCTTGAGCGCGCGCCCGATCGCGACCGCACCCATCTCGAGTGCCGAGCGGTCTGCGTACCGGCCGAACGGGTGGATTCCGACGCCGATGATCGCGATGTCGGGTGTACTCATGGGGCTCCTAGGGTGAAGTGGACTCGGGCCGGTTGCTAAGGATCTAACTATATAGCGGATTAGCGAAGGGTTGAGTCGTTGAGCATTGCACTGCTGCTCGAGATGGCGGTCTCGGGTGATCCTGACCGGACGGCGGTCGTCGACGGTGGCGACCGGTTCACCACCACCGAACTGAGCGCGCTGGCCAGCGGTGGCGCTGCCGTCGTCGCGGAATCCGGCGGTCAGCACGTGGCCTACGTCGGCACCGGCGGGGCGATGCTGCCCCTGTTGATCTTCGCCTCGGCGCCGGCGGCGGTGCCGTTCACCCCGCTGAACTACCGGCTCAGCGCCGACGGGCTGCGACAACTGCTTGCCCGGCTGCCGTACCCGCTGGTCGTCGTCGACGACGAGTACGTCGACATGGTCGAAGGCGCGGGCAAGCAGGTGATGCGCTCGGCCGAGTTCCTCGCCGCCGCCCGCGCGGCCGAACCGGTCGAGGAGTTCGCCGACCCCGACGCCGTCGGGATCGTGCTGTTCACCTCCGGTACGACGTCGCGCCCGAAGGCCGTCAAACTCACCCACAACAACCTGACCAGCTACGTCACCGGCACGGTCGAGTTCGCGGCCGCCGACCCCGAGGACGCGGCGTTGGTATGCGTCCCGCCGTACCACATCGCCGGCGTCGGGGCGGCACTGTCGAACCTCTACGCGGGCCGGAAAATCGTCTATCTGCCCAGGTTCGATCCGCGCGAGTGGGTCCGGCTGGTCCGCGACGAGCACGTGACGACGGCGACCGTGGTGCCGACCATGTTGGACCGCATCGTCGCGGAGTTGGAAGCCACGCCGACCGAACTGCCGTCGCTGCGCAACCTGGCCTACGGCGGCTCGAAAGTCGGCCTGCCCCTGGTTCGCAAGACCATCGAGCTGCTGCCGTCGGTGGGCCTGGTCAACGCGTACGGGTTGACCGAGACCAGCTCGACGATCGCGGTGCTGACCCCCGACGACCACCGGGCCGCATACGCGGCCGACGATCCGGCGGCGACGCGGCGGCTCGGGTCGGTGGGCCAGCCGGTGCCCGGCATCGAGGTGCAGATCCGCGCCGAGGACGGCACCGTGCTCGGACCCGGCGAGACGGGTGAGCTGTTCGTGCGCGGACCGCAGGTCTCCGGCCGCTACACCGATATCGGGTCCGTGCTCGACGCCGAGGGTTGGTTTCCCACAAGGGATCTGGCGATGGTCGACGACGAGGGATACCTGTTCATCGGCGGGCGATCCGACGACACGATCATCCGCGGCGGTGAGAACATCGCGCCCGCCGAGGTCGAGGATGTGCTGATCGAACATCCCGCGGTGCGTGACGTCGTGGTGGTGGGGCTCGAGGACGACCAGTGGGGGCAGATCATCGTCGCGGTCGTGGTACCCGAACCGGGTGCCGAGGTCGAGACGGAGGATCTGCGGGCCTTCGCGCACAAGGCATTACGCGGATCCCGCACGCCGGACCGCATCGAGATCGTCGACGAGCTACCGACCACCGACACCGGCAAGGTGCTGCGCCGCGACATCATTCGAGGACTGTCCGAAAACATCAGGAGTGCAACATGATCAAGAACGGAACCCGCCTGCAGAGCCAGGTCTGCGACACCCAGGTGATCGTCGTGCGGTCCACCGACGCCCTCGACGACCTGCGCTGCGGCGGCGAGCCGATGGTGACGCTGGACACCGAGAAGTCGCCGCACGCCGATATGGACCCGGCGCTGGCCGGTGGCAGCGCGATGGGCAAGCGCTACGTCGACGACAGCGGCGCCGAAGTGCTGGTCACCAAGGCCGGCGCCGGCACGCTGAGCATCGGCGGAATCCCGCTTTCGCTCAAGGAAGCCAAGCCGCTGCCCGCCAGCGACTGACGGTCCTGCGGCGGCTTCAGTTGGAGATCGCCGGTGCCGCGCGCAAATATGTGTCGTCGCTGAGTTGAGCGACGAGGAAGTGCGCGATGTCGGCGCGCCTTATCGCCGAGCCCACTTTGTCGCGGCCGAGGAAGCCCACGCGCACAGTGCCTTTGGCTTTCCCGTTCCTCGGGCTGGTGATGCGGGCGATCGTCCAGTCGAGGCCGGATTCGGTGACGGCCCTTGTCATGCTGACGATTTCCGTGAGTCCATTGGGGAACAGGAGCCGTGCGATCTTCGGCACGACTTTGCCCTTCAAAGTCGGTTTGTCGCGCACGTCGGGCACTGAGGGGGTGGCGAGGCCGATGTAACGGCGGACGCCCTCGGCCTCCATCGCCGCGACGATGTTCCTGGTGCCGTCGGTGACCGGGGTGCCTTTCACGCTGCGGCTCAGCGAGGGTCCGAGCGCGCTGATGACGGCGTCTGCACCGCGAACGGATTCTCGAACGCGCTGGGCATCGGACAACTCCCCGGTGACGACGGTGAGGCGCGGATGCGTGATCTCGAGCTTGCCGGGATTGCGGACGTACGCGGTGACTTCGTGATCGCCGGCCAAGTGATCGCCGGCCAACAGATCGGTGACGACGAGACGGCCGATCTGGCCACTGGCGCCGAACACGGTGAGGTTCACATCGGTTCCTGTCTCGGGTCGGGGAGTGACGCAGAATAATCGACGCGGGACCTACCGACTCGTCCTTCAACGTGATGGCGTAAACCTATAGCTATCGAATCTGACGTCGACGGGAGTCCAGGACGATGGCCGATCAGGGTACGCACGGGACCGGACAGCGGAGCGAAACGCTGGAGATTCCGGCGGGCGACGTGACGATGGTCGCCGACGCCTACGGAGATCCGTCCGATCCGCCGGTGGTGCTGCTGCACGGTGGCGGGCAGACCCGGCATTCGTGGGGCTCGACGGCGGCCGATCTGGGCGCCAAGAACTGGTACGCCGTCACCGTCGACCTGCGCGGCCACGGCGACAGCACCTGGTCTCCGGACGGGTACTACGGCCTGGACCGGTTCGCCGCCGATGTGATCAAGGTGGCCGACTACCTCGGGCGCCCACCGGTGTACGTCGGCGCCTCGCTGGGCGGGAACTCGTCGCTGGCGGCAATCAGCGTGCGGCCCGACCTGGCGCTGGGTCTGGTGCTGGTCGACGTCTCGCCGTTCCTGCAGCCCGCCGGCACCAGCCGGATCCGCGATTTCATGGTCTCGCACGCCGAAACCGGTTTCGCCACACTGGAAGAGGCCGCCGACGCGGTCGCGGCCTATGTGCCGCACCGGCCGCGGCCGCGCAATCTCGAGGGGCTGAAGAAGAACCTGCGGCACCGCGACGGCCGCTGGTACTGGCACTGGGACCCGAAGTTCATGGCCTTGCCGACGGACCAGGCCGTTCAGCGTGATCCGCTGATCGACCCCGCCCGCCTGGGTGCGGCCGCTCGCGACCTGCGCACGCCGACGCTTTTGGTGCGCGGCGGGGAGTCCGACGTGCTGTCGGTCGATGACGCCAAGCGGTTCCTGGAGCTGGTGCCGCACGCCGAGTTCGCCTCGGTCGCCGGCGCGCACCACATGGTCGCCGGCGACGACAATGCGGTCTTCGAGGACGTGCTCGACGACTTCCTCGAGCGCCGGGTGCGCTCGCGGCTGAAGTTGTTCGGCTCGTAGCCTTCGCGCGCCGAGTTCCACGGCAGGGCTGTGAAATCGCGAGATTGGCGACCCTGGCGCAGGTTTCGGCGATGTGTTGACGCTCCACCGACGCGCCGAGTGTGAACCTGTCGCGGTGAAATGGGTCTTTCTTCGCCGCGGCTTCACACTCGGCGTTTCTTCTCACCGCGCCGACGTGTATAACTAAGTGACCGAGGTCCGGTGGTCCTGCTGTGATAGCAGGTCCTCCCGAGAAGGAGCAGGCTATGACCGAAACCAAGACCGAGGACCGCTTCAAGGAGGCGACGTCCTCGGAGATCGACGATGCTGACATCGCCAAGGATCGAGCCGCGCTCGGCGTCTGGGCGGCGTCACGCAGCCAGGAGTTGCTCTCCACCGCGACTCCGGAAGCGATTCGCAACTTCGCCCACGGCTACGGTGACGACAACCCGCTCTACACCGATCCGGCGTACGGTCAGGCCACTCGCTGGGGCGGCCAGGTCGCTCCCCAGATCATGGCCGCGGTGCTGAATGCGCCGCTGCGCGGCGACAAGCTTCCCAAGGAGTTGCGCGGCGGCAGTTACCGCGGCATCCACGCGTTCGTGTCCGGGGGGACGTGGGACTGGTACCGGCCGATCTATCCGGGTGACACGCTGTACAGCTTCTCGGGGCTGGAGTCGGTGGAAGAGAAGGAGTCCGAGTTCGCCGGCCGCTCGGTGATCCGGGTGCTGCGCGACGTGAAGATGAACCAGCGCGCTGAGGTGGTCGGGGTCTACCGGACGCTGGTGATCTACACCGAGCGCAAAAAGGCCAGGGAGAAGGGCAAGTACAGCACGATCGAAGATCCGTCCTACACCAAAGAGGACATCGCTGCACTCGACGAGATCTACGCGGCCGAAAAAGTCCGGGGCGCAGAGCCTCAGTTCTGGGAAGACGTCGTTGTCGGCGACGATATGGGCAAAATGGCCAAGGGACCACTCACCACGACCGACATGGTGGTGTTCCACGCCGGCGGCTACGGGTTCGTGCCTTACGGGCTGAAGACCGGACGGCTCGCGTGGAAGAACCGCCAGCGCATTCCCGCCTTCTTCATCGACAACGAGTACGGCGTGCCCGACGTGGCTCAGCGGGTGCACTGGGATTCCGAGTGGGCCAAGGCGATCGGCAACCCGCGGGCCTATGACTACGGGGTGCTGCGGGAGTGCTGGATCCACCACTTCCTGACCGACTGGATGGGTGACGGTGCATTCGTGGTGCGTCAGCACGACGAGATTCGAAAGTTCAACTATCAGGGCGATATTCAGTATCTGACCGGAAGGGTCGACGGTAAGCGCGACGAAGACGGCATGGCGCTCGTCGACGTCGCCGTGGAGGTGCGGAACCAACGCGGCGAGACCACCGCGCAGGCGTCGGCGTCGATCAGCCTGCCCAGCCGCGACAAGGGTGCGGCACTGTTGCCGGACGTCCCGAAGGATCTGCAGCGTGACGCCGTGCGGATGTTCGAACGCCACGGCGAACTGCTGAAGGCGCAGTCGTAAGTTTAAGCGGGCTGACTCGCTGCGCCGAGTGTGAAGCTGTGGCGATGAAACGGGCGATTTCTTGCCACAGCTTCACACTCGGCGGGACGGTGAAGAGGTCAGGCCGCCGACTTCTCGAGAATGTGCACGCCGCACGCCGAGCCGAGGCCGATCACGTGGGCCAGACCGACCTTCGCGTTCTCGATCTGCCGGTCACCGGCCTCACCGCGCAGGTGGTGGCAGACCTCCCAGATGTTGGCGATCCCGGTGGCCGCGATCGGATGGCCCTTGGACTGCAGCCCGCCGGATACGTTGACCGGTGTCGAGCCGTCGCGCCAGGTAGCGCCGGAGTTGAAAAAGTCGGCGGCGCCGCCCTCGTCGCACAGCATCAGGTTGTCGTAGTGCACCAGCTCGGCCGTGGCGAAGCAGTCGTGCAGCTCCACCAGGTTCAGATCTGAAGGACCGACGCCGGCCTGCTCGTAGGCGAGCGCGGCGGCCTTGCGGGTCAGGGTGTTCACGTTGGGCAACACCTGGCATCCCTCTTCGTACGGGTCGGTGGTCAGCACCGAGGCCGACACCTTCACCGCACGCCGACGATGTTCTGCGGACAGCGATTTGAGCGTCTCACCGTTGCAGACGATCGCGGCCGCCGCACCGTCACAGTTGGCCGAGCACATCGGCCGGGTGTTCGGGTAGGCGATCATGACGTCGTTCATGATCTGCCCGAGCGTGAACCGCTTCTGATATGCCGCAAGCGGATTGAGCGTGGAGTGGGCGTGGTTCTTCTCGCTGATCTTGGCGAACAGCTCGAAACTCGTGCCACCGTACTTGTGGCCATACTCCATCCCGATCTGGGCGAACACACCCGGCATGGTCTCGGTGCCGATCCGCCCGTCCACGGGTGCCACGGCACCGTAGCGGCCTGAAGGCTTCCACTCGTCACCGTCGTCGGCCTTGCCGCCACCGGCGAGAAGGCCTGCGCCGGACAGCTTTTCAACGCCGACCGCCATACCGTAGTCGACCTCGCCCGCCTTGACCGCCATGATCGCGGTGCGCAGTGCGGTCGCTCCCGTGGCGCAGGCGTTGGCCACGTTGTACACCGGGATCCCGGTCTGGCCGATCTGCTTCTGCAGCTGCTGGCCGATGCTCGCGCTGGCGTTCATCAGGTTGCCTGCAGCCAGCACGCCGATGTCGCCCATGGTCAGGCCGGCGTCGGCGAGGGCCCCCAGCGCAGCCTCGGCCGCCAAGTCGACGGTGTCGAGGTTAGGGTGCTTGCCGAACTTGGTCATCCGGATGCCCACGATCCAGATGTCGTCACTCGCGCTCATCGTCGCTCCTTGTCGGGTTGGTTACGCAGCGGGCTCGAAGCCGAAACCCACGGCCTGGGTGCCGTTGGAGTCGCTGCCGATCGGGTAGGTCGCGAGGCGCACCTTCATGCCGGTGTGCACGTGCTCCGGGTCAGGAGCGACGTTGACGAGGTTGGCCCGCACGTGGGTGCCGTCGCAGTCCACCACCGAGGCCACGAACGGCACCGGGATCCCGGGTGCCGCGAACGTGACGATGGTGAATGCCCGCACCGTGCCCTCGGTCGCGATCGGAACGCTCGTGAACTCGGTCGCGAAGCACCCCGCGCAGGCGTTACGCCGGTCGAAGAACCGCGCTCCACAGCTGGTGCATTCCTGCGCGACGAGGTGCGGGTCGCCCTCGTCGAGCACGAGGTAGTCGACCAGCGGAATCTGCTCAGCCATCGGGACCTCCATTACGTCTTCCGCTGACGGTAGCGGATTCAGGCTTCTGGGCTGCCGATGACACCGGACTGACGCAGTGAGGCGACCTCGTCGGGGGACAGCCAGAGCTCGGCGAGGATGTCGAGCGTCTGCTCGCCGAGTGCCGGCGCGTGATGGCGGATCTCCGTCGACCTGCGCCCGTCGACCAGGGCGGGAAGCGTGACACGCGTGAACGGTCCGGCCACGGGGTGCACGGCGTCGACGAAGGCGCCGCGCGCGGCCAGCTTGGGATCGGTCCGCAGTTCGTCCTGCTGTACGGCCGGGCCGATCGCCAGGTCGTGCTCGGCGGCCAACCGTGTCCACTCCGCCTGAGTGCGCGTTTCGATGATGCTCTGGATCTCGCGGCGCAGCGTCTGTTCGGGGTCGTCGGTGACCGCGAAATCGACTGGACCCGGACTGGAGTCACCGATCAGATCTTCGCGGCCTGCGAGTGTGCAGAAGTTCTTCCAGAACGCCGGTTCGATGCAGCAGAACAACACGAACTTGTCGTCGGCGGTGCGATAGAACTGATACTTGGCGCTCGTCGTTCCGTCGGGGGCGATCGGGGCGGGCAGCGAGTGCCGGTCGGTGATCCGGGTGTCGTTGAGGATGTAGGTCGCGGCGATCCACGCGGAGGAGACGACGGCTTCCGACGCCGAAACGTCGATATAGCAGCCTTCACCGGTGCGCTGCTGCTGCACGAGCGCGGCCGCGACGTGCATCGCGGCATAGGCCGCGCCGGCCGCCGTTCCCTCACCACCGGAAGCGATTCCGTTGGAGTTCTGCGGCCCCCGGTACGGCCGTACAAGGCCGTTCTCGTCCACCTCGACCGGCGTCGCTCCGGCCGCGGCGTTCATCATCTGACCGTGGGTCGGGATCGTCGCGTACGGACCGGTTGCGCCCTACCCGGTGTACTGGCAGTACACGATCTCGGGGCGACGCGCCCTCTGCCCGTCGTACCTGACGCCGAGGAGGGAAGCGTGCTCGGACAACTGGCGGAGGTTCGCGATGTCGCGGTGATCGGCGAGGCGGATGACCGGCTGGGCCAACGCATCGTGGCGTTCGTGGGGCCCGCACCGGGATCAGCGTTCTTCGGGACGGGCGCGTGCAATGGTGGCCCAAGGCAAGGTGCCCGACGAGTTCGTCGTCGCGGTGCTACCGCGCAATGCCATCGCCCAGGTCGCGCGCGGACAATTGCGAACTCTCCGCCGCGCGTCGACTTCTGCGCCAGGGCTATGAAACCGCGGGATTCACGACCCTGGCGCAGATTTCGGCGCAAAGAGGCTAGGCGCCGGCCGTTTCCAGCACCGGCGGGTTCACTGCGTCGGGGTCGGGGTTGGCCAGCGGCAGGCCCATGAAGCGCCGCGCGTTGTCACCCATGAAGTCGTAGGTGCGCCTGCGGTCCATCCCCTCGGCGTAGTGCCAGTACCGCTTCGGTTCCGCCAGACCCTCGGGGTGCGGCCAGTCCGACCCGAACATCACCTTGTCCCAGCCGACGGTCTGCACGACGTCGGCAACCGAGCCCTCCCAGAACGGGCTGACCCACACGTTGCGGCGGAAAACGTCGTGCGGATGCTCCTCGAAGTTCTGCGGCATCTTGCTGTAGGTCGACTGCAGATCGTCGAAAAGCGGCTTGATCCAGGCGCTTCCGTTCTCGACGCTGGCGATCCGCAGCTTCGGGAACCGGGTCAACGTGCCGTGGCAGATCAGGCTGGTCAGCATGTCCGCGATCTCGCGGTGGCCCAGCGCGGTCCACTTGAACGCCGACATCTCGAACGCGTTGGCTGTCGAGGGCGGCTCCCACTTGTCGATGTACTCCTGCAGCGGCGGCTGGCTGGCGTGCAGAACGATGGGCAGACCGGCGCTTTCGACGTCGCGCCAGAACGGGTCGAACTCCGGCAGCGCGGGGGAGCGCCATCCCTTGTAGCCCTTCACCGGGGCCGGCTTGATCAGCGCGACCTTCGCGCCGTTGTCGAGAATCCACTCGAGTTCGCGGCGGGCCTCGTCGACCAGGCCGAGGTTGAGCACCGGCGTCGAATACACCCGCCCGGCATGGACGAAGCCCCAGTTCTCCAGCATCCACTGGTTCAGCGCGTGGATGATCGCAGCGGTCAGGTCCGGGTCCTCGGCTGAAGAGTGCTCGACGAGATTGGCCAGCGTCGGATAGTTCAGGCAGGCCTCGACGCCCTGACGGTCGAGTTCGGCGACGCGGTCCTCGGGGTTGCGCGCCCCCGGCGGGCAGTCGATGCCGCGTCCGGACATCTCCCGCATCGACAGCCCCTCCGGGTTCTGCCCGGAATAGAACTTCTCGTGCGCGCCGGGCGCGGCGACCCGCTCGAACGTCGGGTTCGGCATGTAGTCGTTGATCTTGCCCAGAATCGCGACCCGTGTGTGGCGGCCCACCTGCACGAACTGCACCTTGGACTTGAACTCGTCGGGCAGGAACGTGGTGAGCGCATCCGGCGTCTCGTACATGTGCTGGTCGGCATCGAAGATCGGTGCCTCGGTGAACTGTGTCATCACGCCTCCATGTCGGTCGTGACACGAGCCTCTCGTTACTTGACAGAAGTGGCAAGTATTTAGCCTAGGAACCTTCGAAGAACTATTTGAGCAGGGAACACTGGTTGTCGACGACTGTGTCAGCTATGGTGCAAATATGACGGTGAACGCGCTGGAGATGAGCCGCGGTGAACGGACGCGTTCGGCGATCCTGCAGGCCAGCCGCGACCTGTTCCTGCAGCGGGGCTTCAACGGCACCCCGATCAACGCGATCACCGAGGCGTGCGGCATCTCCCGGGCCGGCTTTTACACCTACTTCAAGGACAAGCGCGAGATCTTCGACGTCCTGGGCAGAACCGCCTACCACGACGCCCTCAACGTGATCGAGCGGTGCAAAGCGGCGATCGAGTCGGACGACGCGGACGCCGTTCGCGAATGGGTGCGCGAGTATTTCGCCTACATGGACCGCCACGGCGCATTCGTCACCGCCGCTGCCCACACGGCCCCCGACGACGAGGCGTTCCGACGCTCACGCAATCACATGATGACGCGCGCGGCGTGGAAACTCGGCCAGGCGATCCGCGCCGACGGTCCCCACTCGCCCGAAGTGATCGGTGTGACCGCGATGGGCATGCTGGACCGGGCGTGGTACGCGGTTACACCCAGTCGGTGGCAGTGGATCGCGCCGAAATGATCGCGATGTGCGCCGATACCATCGCCGCAATGAGCCGTTACTGAGGTTCCGCCTGCTCGCGCGGTAGCCGTCCGTGCGTCTGCAGTTCAGCGCGTAACGCCTGCGCGTCGGAGGTGTGCTCGAGTACCGACATCAGGTCCGCCGACAGCTGTAGATGCTGCCGCATTCCCATCTGCTCCCAGGCGCGCACCAGCATGGTCTTGGTCGCCATCAACGTCGACAGTGGTGCGCGAGCGATCTTCTCGGCCATCGCCTCGGTCACCGGTTCGAGTTCGTCGCGCGCGACGACCTTGTTGACCAGTCCCATCTCCAACGCCTCGCTCGCCGACAGTGTCTGCGCCGTGTAGAGGTATTCGGCCGCGCGCTTGTAGTTCATGAAGACCCAGGGTTCGATCATCGTCTCCCCACCGGCGAACCCCAGCCCCGGCACCAGCGGCATCTGAAAGTAGGCGTCCTCGGAAGCGATTGTGATCTCGGGCAGCAGCGCCCAGTACGTGCCGCCGCCGATCGCGTACCCGTGCACCTGCGCGATCATCGGCTTCGGGAATTCCCAGAACCGCAGTGTGGGCCACAGGAACAGCTCCTTGCTGCCGTGAAAGTTGCTCCCCATCGCGGCTTGTGACTCGGCGAATTCAGGGTAGGCGTCGGGGGCGATCACGTGGCCGGCACAGAAGCCTTTGCCGTTGCCCTTGACGATCACGACTTTCACGCCGTAGTCACGTCGGGCCTCGTCCAGGAAGGAGTCGACCTGTCGCACCATCTCCGACGATTGAGCGTTGGCCCGCTCGGGCCAGTCGAGGATGATCCGCGCGATGGCGCCGTCGCGCTCGTATCGCACGACATCGCGAGTCACCGGTGTTTCAGTCATTTTTCGGCCTTACGTCGTCTCGGTCCAGTCAACTGCGGCGGTGCTGCCAGGCACGCGGGGATGAAGGCTCGGATCAAACCTTCGTCCCCGCCGTCTTCCGGACGGCCGGGCTCGGCGGCCAGGCTGAACGCGATGCGAGTAACCCAGTGTGCCAACGTGTCCGCCGAGACGTCGTCGCGTACTTCGCCTGCGGCGACGGCTGCCGCGATACGTCGCCCCAGTGTCTCGGCGAGGCCCTGGCGCCACAGATCGGAAGCCTCCGCAACGCGGAAGGTGCGCCCGAGTTCGTCGGCGCTGATCAGGAGCGCCATCGTCGGAGACGAGCGCGCGGCATCCAAGCCGACGAGCATGGCGTTGACGAGTTGGTCTGGGAACGGTTCGTCGGTATCCCAGCAGGGCTCGGCGGCGGCCAGCACACCGGTGATCGCCCGCACGAAACACGCGGCCAGCAAGGCATCTTTGGTCGGGAAGTAGTCATAGACCGTCCGGCGGTTCACCCCGGCTTTGTGGGCGATATCGCTCATCCGGGTGCGGCTCACCCCCCGCTCGGCATAACAAGCTTCGGCCGCCGACAGTAACCGCTCCCGGGCGCCGTCCTCGCTGGTCGGGAGGTCGGCACCCCAGGGTGGGGTGCGCTCGGCGTCGTCCCGCTTCGGCATACCGGACCTTCCTGACGTGCTCGGCGATCCTATCTTGACGCGGACCATAGAAGCACTTACCGTGTGGCCGCGACCACAAAGTGATCTAATCTGTGGTCAGTCGCCGGAGGCACGAGACAGGATCTGCATGACAAGCCGTTACGACTACGTGATCGCCGGTGCGGGCTCCGCGGGGTGTGTCCTCGCCAACCGGTTGTCGGAGAACCCCCGCAACCGAGTCCTGCTTCTCGAGGCCGGCGGTCGGGACGCCAACCCGTTGATCCACATGCCGAAGGGATTCGGAAAGCTCTTCGACAACGAGAAAGTGGCCTGGCGTTACGCCACAGTGCCGTTCGGCCCCAACCAACAGTTCGAGTACTGGCCACGCGGAAAGGTGCTCGGCGGTTCCAGCTCCATCAACGGCATGGTCTACAACCGCGGCAACCGCGAGGACTACGACGAACTCGAACGACTCGGCAACAAGGGCTGGGGTTGGGACGACATCCTGCCGATCTTCAAAACGTTCGAGGACAACGCCTTCGGAGTGTCAGCCACACGGGGCGCGGGAGGACCACTGCACATCTCCGTGCAGAGCCAGACGGATCCGTTGTGCACCGAAATGGTCGCCGCGGCAGCCCGATACGGGCTCCGGGAAGTTTCCGACATCAACGAGTCCGACGACGAACGCGTCGGGCTCACCCCGGCGACGATCAAGAACGGCCGCCGCGTGAGCGCAGCGGACGCCTTCCTCAAGCCGGCACGGCGCAGGCCCAACCTGACCGTGCTGACGGGGGCCTTCGTCGAACGGGTGCTCGTCGCCAACGGTCGAGCCACGGGCGTGACGTTCACGCGTAAAGGGCAGCGCCAACAGGTCTTGGCCACCCGCGAGGTCATCGTGTCGATGGGCAGCCTCGGCTCGCCGAAACTGCTGCAACTCTCGGGTATCGGTTCGGCGGAGACGCTGCGCGCGGCCGGCGTCCCGGTGCAGGTGGAGTCGCCGAACGTGGGCCTCCGGATGCGCGAACACCGCTGCGTCGCCGTGAAATTCCGGCTGAAGGAGAACCTCGGCTACAACCGGCAGCTGGCGTCCAACCTCGCCCAAGCCGTGACCGGGGTCAAGTATCTGACGACCCGTGGCGGCCCGCTGGCGGCGCCGGCCTACGACATCCTGGCCTTCGTCAAGACGGACCCGTCGCTCGATCGCGTGGACGGCCAGCTCCTGCTCGGACCGCTGTCGGTCGGTACCTACAAGCCCGGCGAAGCGGTCGGAGTGGAAACCGAACCCGGCATCTCCTGCCTGGGTGAAGTGCTGCGACCGACCTCCGAAGGGAGCGTGACCATCACCTCGGCCGACCCCCACGCCGACGCGCTGATCGACCCCGGCTTCTTCACCAGTGACTATGACCGGAAAACCGGCGCGGCGCTGCTGCGCGTCATGCGCGAGATCTTCGCCCAGTCGCCGATCGCGGAGCGCATCAGCCACGAGACGTTCCCCGGACCGCGGGTCCAGAGCGACGACGAGCTGATCGATTCCGCGTTGGACGCCGGTTACTGCGGTTACCACGCGGTCGGAACCTGCGCCATGGGCCCCAGTGACGACGACGTCGTCGACGACCGGCTGCGCGTCCGCGGGGTCGAAGGTTTGCGCGTCGTCGACTGTTCGGTCATGCCGACCATGGTCGCCGGGAACCTTAACGGGCCGATCATGGCGATGGCCTGGCGCGCTGCGGATTTCATCCTTCAAGAGCACGGAGGTAATTGATGAGGGTGGACATCGACAAGTCGAAGTGCCAGGGCCACGCGTTGTGCGCGATGGCTTCGGGCGACTACTTCGAACTGGACGACCTCGGTTACATCGCGACCGACAGCGGCGACGTCACCGGCGGTGCCGAGAACGCGGCCCACGACGGCGCCGAAGCATGTCCCGAGAAGGTCATCACCATCCATGCCTGAGAACGAACAAGAGGACGCCACAGTGACCACGATCGAGCGCGCCGAGGCCTACGACACCGACCTCGACCAGCATTCAGCCGAGTTCATGCAGGATCCCTACGGTGCGCTCGCGCAGCTGCGGGACCGTTGTCCGGTGGCCAAGAGCAGTTCCTACGGAGGCTTCTGGGTCATCACCGGCTACGACGAGATCTTCGAGGCGCTGCACGACACCGAAGTGTTCAGTTCGACTCCCGATGAGAACGGCAAGGGGGTACCGCCCGCCCCGGGGTCGCCGCAGCTGGCGCCGATCGACTTCGACCCACCTGATGTCGGGTTCTACCGGTCGTTCCTGCTCAAGCACATGTCACCGGGCGCGGCAAAGAAAATGCAGCCCACGATCGCGGAGATGACAGGCGATTTCATCGACGCTTTCATCGAGAAGGGGCACGCCGACCTCTCGCAGGAGCTGTTCACCGCATTGCCCGCGCAGCTCATCCTCCGCGTACTCGGGTTCGACGACACCCGTTGGCGTGAGTGGATGGGCTGGGTGCACGGGTTCGTCCACGAGCGGGTCGCCGACCCCGAAGGATCGATGAACAAGATCCTGGCGATGGCCGCGCAGATCGTCACCGAGATCAACGAGTCGCGCGAGAGCCAGCGGCCCGGGCTGATGACGTTGTTGATCAACGATGAGCAGGACGGCCGCAAACTCACCGACGCAGACCTGGTGAACATGGTGTTTCTGCTCATCCTCGGCGGGATGGACACGACGGCGGGCCTGACCGGAAACGCGCTGCTGCGGATCGCTTCTGACGACAAGCTCCGGCAACGGATCATCGACGACCCGCAGGTGCTCGACAGGGGTACCGAAGAATTCCTCCGCCACGACACGCCCACCATCGGGCTGAGCCGACGCGTCGCCAAAGACGCCGTCTTCCACGGGCGAAAGCTCAAGAAGGGGGATCGCGTCCTCCTCATGTACGCGGCGGGAAACCGCGATCCCCGTGTCTTCGACGATCCCGACGTGCTCGATCTCGACCGCCCGAACACCAAGCACATGGCGTTCGCGCTCGGCGTGCACCGCTGCCTGGGCTCCAATCTCGCGCGCGTGATGTTCAAAACCATGATCACCGAGGTGCTTTCGCGGATGCCCGACTTCCAGGTGGTGACAGACCGCGTCGAGCGCTACCCCGACGCGGGCGACGTCTACGCCGTCAAACACCTGCCGGTCACGTTCACACCGGGCACTCGGCGCAAGGCGTGATCGGCTGTTACGGAGCGATGGTGCGCGGCAGGAACGTGCGCAGCAACCCCTCGTCGCCGCCGATCGCGGGATCAGCCGGCTCCTCGATCAGGCTGAAGCAGATGCGAACCACCCACTGCGCCAACACATGCGAGGAAACATCGGCGCGAACCTCGCCGGGTTCGGCGGCGGTGAAGCGCTCCGCGAGTCGGTCGACGACCTCGGCGCGCCAGGCTTCGGACTGCTCAGCCGCACGATGGGTTCGCGCGAGTTCGTCGGGTGTGGTCATCGCACGCATTGTCGGCGACGCCCGGGCCGCCTCCAGGCCGGCCAGCGCCCCGGTGATCAACCGCTCGATGAACGGCGCCCGCTGCGAGAAGTACGGTTCGGCAGCATCGACGACGCCCGTGGTGGCCTTGACGAAGCATGCCGCCAGGATCTCGTCCATGTTCGCGAAGTAGCTGTACACCGTGGTGCGGTGGACACCGGCCTTGGCGGCCACATGCGTGATCTTCGTTCTGCTGGGGCCTCTTTCGAAGAAGCATGCTTCTGCGGCGGTGATCAGGCGGGCGCGAGCCTCCTCTTCGGTCAGTGGCAGGTCGGCCCCCCAGGCAGGTGCGCGCTGCGTCTCCGGTGTCGTCGTCATACCTTCTTGACCCAAATCAGTTAGATCATTACGGTGACCATGATAACTACACAATCACCGAAAGTGTAGTTCGAGGAGGGTTGGTCCATGACGCAGGCTGAGGCGCCCGTCGCCGAGAATTTCGATCACCACTCGCCGGAGTTTCGCGAGTGTCCCCACCAGACCATGGCCGAGATGCGATCACGTTGTCCGGTAACGCGGTCCACCGAACACGGTGGTTTCTGGGCACTGCTGGACTACCAGTCGGTATTCGACGCGGCACGCGACGACGACCTGTTCAACTCCTATCCCTCGGTCGGGGTCCCGGCCAGCGGTTCACCGTTCCCGATCCTGCCGATCGAGTCCGACCCGCCACTGACCCAGAAGCTGCGGCAGGTCACCCTGTCGGCCTTCTCGCCGGGTCAGGCCGAACGGTGGCGCCCGGTGGCACGCAGGATGGTCAGGGAGATGGTCAACGAGTTCATCGAGCGCGGAAGTTGCGACATCGTCGGCGAACTCACCACTCCATTGCCCGCCAAACTGACGCTGACCATGCTCGGCTTCGACGAGTCGAAGTACCTGGACTGGGTGCACTGGGTGCATTCGATGGTCCACGACCGCACACACGACGAGGAAAAGTCGGGCGCCGCGGTGATGGAACTGTTCGGCGAGATCTACAAGCACATGTCCGAACGCCGCGAGAGCGGTGACTTCGGCGACGACCTGTTCGGGCGAATCCTGAACGGCCACATCGACGATGTGCCGCTCGACGACACCCAGATCCTGATGTACACCGTGCTGATGATGCTCGGCGGCATGGACACCACCAGCGGGCTGACCGGCAACGTGCTCTACGCCATGACCCAGCAGCCCGAACTGCGCCAGGCGCTGACCGCCAGGGCCGACCAACTCGAACCGGTGACCGACGAGTTGCTGAGGGTGTACACGCCGACTCTGGGGCTGGCGCGCACCGTGTCCCGCGACGCGAAATTCCACGGCGCCTCGATGAATGCCGGAGACCGGGCGATCCTGATGTGGGCCGCGGCCAACCGTGACCCGGAAGTGTTCCCCGACCCCGACACCGTCGACCTCGAGCGGCCCAATGCCCGCAAGCAGATGGCATTCGGGGTCGGCATCCACCGCTGCCTGGGGTCGCACCTGGCGCGGATGATGTTCCAGGAGATGCTCGGCGAGATCATCGAACGGATCCCCGACTTCCGCCTCGACGGGGAGCCGGAGCGCTTCGAAGACGCCGGCGAGGTCTGGGCGATGCGCAAACTGCCCATCGCCTTCACTCCGGGCCCGCGCCTCGCGGTCGACGACGCATGAGTGACCCGATCGGCTTCATCGGCGCCGGCCAGATGGGCGAACCGATGGTGCACCGGCTGCTCGCAGCGGGACGGCCGGTCACCGTGTACGCGCGCAGAGACGAGGTCCGCCAGCGCCTGGCCGACGCCGGCGCCACGGTGGTCGACTCGGTCGCCGACGTCGGCAAGGGCGCCCGGACCGTCATCTGCTGCATGTTCTCCGACGCCCAGCTCAAAGAGGTCGCCGAGGAGCTGATCGATCATTGCGCGGCCGGAACCGTCGTGCTCTCCCACACCACCGGCTCGGTCTCGACCGTCCGTGACATCGACTCCGCCAGAGCCGATGTCACGGTGCTCGACGCGCCGATCAGCGGTACCGCCGAGGACATCGCCGACGGCAGGCTGACCGTGCTGATCGGCGGCCCGGCCGACGCCGTGGAGACGGCCGCCGAGGTGGTGCAGGCCTACGCGGCCACCGTCCTGCGCACCGGCCTGCTCGGCACCGCGCTGAACCTCAAGTTGGTCAACAACGTGCTCTTCGCCGCCAACGCCCAGCTGTTGAGTGCCGCCGTCGGCGTCGCAGGCAAGCTGGACATCGAGGCGGACCGCTTCCTCGAGGTGCTCGCAGCGTGCAGTGCCGACAGCAAGGTCGCCGGGTATGCGCGCGGAATCGGCGGCATGGCGCCGTTCACCGAGATGGCGGCGCCGTTCCTGCGCAAGGACGTCGACGCGGCACTGGCCGCCGCCCAAGAGGCCGGCACCGACCTCGGCCTGCTCTACGACGTGATCGAACGCGGCGAGTTGCCGCTGAGCACAGGAGCTGCTAGCGCAAAATGATCTGGCCGCCGTCGAGCATGAGTGTTGCGCCGGTCAGGAAGCGAAGGTCGTCGCTGACCAGACCGACGATCGCGCGGCCGATGTCGTCGTACGGATCTCCGTAGCGTCGCAACGGAATACCGCGCACGATCTGCTCGAAGCGGGCCGGGTTCTCGTCGCGAAACGTCTCGGCGGCGGGCGACCACGCGGCCGGACAGACGAGGTTGACCCGGATCCCGTACTTGCCCCACTCGATCGCGGTGGACTTGGTCAGCCCGCCTAGCGCCTCTTTTGCCATCGAGTAGCCGGCCATCCGCGGCGCGCCCCGCACGCCGACGGCCGACCCGAAATTGATGACCACCGCGTGCGGGGATTCGCGCAGCGAAGGAAACGCCGCCTGCATCAGATGCAGCGAACCCAGCGGCCCCGTCCGGAAGTACTCCAGGGCCTCCTCGTCGCTGAGATCGACTGTTGCAGTGCTGGTAGTCCCGAGCGCTCCGCCTTGGGCGTTGTTGATCAGGATGTCGATCCGTCCGAACCGGGCGCTGGTCTCGGCCACGGCTTTGTCGACGGCGGCGCGGTCAGCGACGTCGCACCCGATCGCCATGACGTCGCGGCCCTTGCCTGCCAGTTCTGCGGCGACGTCGTCGACCTTCTGCTTCGTCCGGCCCAGCAGGGCGACCGATGCGCCCTCGTCGGCCAGCGCGGCGCTGATGGCCTTGCCCAGGCCCTGGCCCGCGCCGGTGACAATGGCGACCCGGCCCTGCAGACGCGTCACGGCCGACCGCGCGTTACGCCGGCTGGAACGCGTAGGTCAGGAACTGCTCGCCCGCCTCGGTCTCGAAAGTGGTGGTGGTGCTGACCATCTTCTGGCCGATCCGCAGTTCAGCAGCCGTAGCGCCGAGGATCAGCGCCTCGACGAGCACCTTTCCGTCGAGCTCGATGAAGCCGACGATGTAGGGCTGGAACACCTCCGGTGACCGGTTGCCCTTGTAGGGCAGCGGCGGCGGGAACTCCTGCGTGGTGTACGTGTAGAGCGTGCCCTCGGTGGGCAGCTCGATCGGCTCGATGTCCTGCTGGATCGCCGGGTTGGCGTCGAACAGTTCCGGCCGCTCGGGCGGGAATTTCACCACCCCGGTCGACTTCCGTCGCGATCCGAGCAGAACCGCGCGGTCACCGTCGACCCGGAACACGTTCTCTGCGATGAGTTGAGTCATGTCATGCCACCTCGATTACCATTGCCGCACCCATTCCGCCGCCCGCGCACATCGACAGGACGCCGAGTCCGCCACCGCGACGGCGCAACTCGTGAATCGCCGACGTCACCATCCGCGCCCCGGTGGCCGCGATCGGGTGGCCCAGGCTGATGCCGGATCCGTATACGTTCACGATCTCCTCGTCGAGACCGAGTTCCCGCGAGCACGCCACCGCCTGCGCGGCGAACGCCTCGTTGATTTCGAACAGCGCCACATCCTCGATCTTGCGCCCGGCCAGTTCCAGCGCCTTGGGGATCGCGTAGATCGGGCCGCTGCCGGTGCGATTCGGTTCGACGCCGACCGAAGCCCACGACAGCACGTGCGCCAGCACGGGGCGTGAAGTGTCGGGGCGGGCCAGCGCGACGACTGCCGCGGCGTCGTTGACACCCGACGAATTACCCGCCGTCACCGTGAAGTTCTCGATTTCGGGGTGCAGCACCTTCAAGCCGGCCAGCACCTCCCGGCTGGTGCCGCGGCGCGGATGCTCGTCCTCGGCGAACGTGATCGTCGACCCGTCGGGCTGGGGTACCTGCACGGGCACGATCTCGTCGACGAACGAACCGGCGTCGATCGCCTTGACCGCGCGCTGATGGCTGCGCAGCGCCCACTCGTCCTGATCTTCGCGGGTGATGCCGTACTGCACCGCGCAGTTGTGCGCCACGGTGATCGACATGTCCAGCGCGGGCGCGTCCTCGGTCGGCGGATGCGAGAACGGAAACCACGGATCGTCGTAGTCCTCGGCGGCCTTGCCGGAGGTGAAGGGTTTGCGCTTGCGCAGCATCGGCGTCGTCGAACACGACTCCATCCCGCCCGCGAGGACGGCCGTGCTCATCCCGGCCGCCACCTGACCTGCGGCCACCGCGATCGCCGACAGGCTCGACGCGCACTGCCGGTTGACCGCAAGGCCGGGGATCGAGGTCAGGCCGAGATCGACGGCGACGTAGCGGGCGCTGTCCCCGCCGCCCTGCAGGACTTCGGCCAGCACCAGATCGTCGAAGTCCGTCGGGGCCAAGCCGGAACGCTCGACGGCCGCCGCGACGATCGGTTTGGCCAGTTCGGTGGCCGGCATCTGGGCCAGGGTGCCCCTGCGGGCAGTGCCGATGGGGGTGCGGGCGGCGGCCACGATGGCCGCGCGCGACGTCGTCGACGTCATAGGTCTCCCGGGGTTGTCGGAGGGGGTACCGCATTCGGCCACCCTGATACGCGATGAGAGTATACCGTTAAATAGATAGCGATATTTGAGGGAGTGGTATGAATACGATCGGATCCGTCGACGACGCCGTCGCGGCGGTCGGTGCCGAGCTTGGTGTCAGCAGCTGGCTCGAAGTAAACCAGCAACGGGTCGACCAGTTCGCCGAGGTCACCGGCGACCACCAGTGGATCCACGTCGACGTCGAGCGGGCGAAGACGGAAAGCCCGTACGGCACAACGATCGCCCACGGCTTCCTCACCCTGTCCTTGATCCCCGCTCTGAGCAAGGACAACTACGTCGTCGAGAACACCAAGATGGCCCTGAACTACGGGTTGAACAAGGTCCGGTTCCTGGCCCCGGTGCCCGCGGGCAGTCGTGTGCGGGTTCGTTCCGAACTCGCCGACGCGGTGACGTCCGGCGAGGACACCGTCAACCTGACCGTTCGGCACACCGTCGAGATCGACGGGTCGGAGAAACCGGCGGCCGTCGCCGAACTCAACGCCCGGTACGTCTTCTGATGAGCGGGGGTCCGTTCGACGGTAAGGCCGTACTGACCGGCGCCGGCAAGTCACAGGTCGGGCGCCGGCTGGGACGGACCGGACTCGACCTGACACTGGAAGCGGTGCTGCGCGCGATCGAAGACGCGGGCCTGGCCGTCGACGACATCGACGGCATCGCCAGCTATCCCGGCCCCGGCGTGCCCGATCCCGGTTTCACCGGCGCCGGCATCCACGACGTCCGCAATGCGCTGGGCCTGCGGTGCCGCTGGTACATCTCCAGCATGGAGACCGCGGGCCAGATCGGACCCGTGATCGAGGCCTGCATGGCCGTCAGTCTCGGGCTGGCCAACCACGTGGTGGTGTTCCGGTCGGTGTGGGAGTCCACCGCCGCGCAGCAGGGCGGCGGCGGCCGGGCGTCGGTGCTGTTCAGCGGCGGCAAACTACCCCCGCACCTGGAGTGGGTCGCCCCGTTCGGCGCGCTGTCGGCGGCGAACTGGCTGGCGATGCCCGCGCAGCGCTACATGCACGAATTCGGTTTGACCCGGGAACAACTCGGGGCGATCGCGCTCAACGCGCGCCGCAACGCCGGGCTCAACCCCGATGCGGTCTACCGGGACCCGATGACGATGGAGGACTACCTGTCGGCGCGGATGATCTCGGAACCGTTGTGCCTCTACGACTGTGACGTTCCGTGCGACGGCGCGACCGCGGTGATCGTGTCACGACGCGACGCCGCCGCCGGCCTGCCGCGACATCCGCTGACCGTCGAGTCCGTCGGGCCCGGCATGTTCGAACGCGCCACCTGGGATCAGCGCTTCGATGTCACCACCATGGCCGCCCACGATTCGGCAGCGACGCTGTGGCAGAACACGTCTCTGACACCGGGTGACGTCGACATGGCACAGATCTACGACGGGTTCTCGTTCCTGACCGTGATGTGGCTGGAGGCGCTGGGCTTCTGCGAACACGGCAAGGTCGGCGAGTTCATCGAGGGCGGCCAGCGGATCGCGCTCGACGGCGACCTGCCGATCAACACCAGCGGTGGCCAACTCTCCGGTGGCAGACTGCACGGCATGGGCTTCCTGCACGAGGCGTGCGTACAGATGTGGGGTGAGGGCGGCGACCGGCAGGTACCAAAGACTCCCGAGGTGGTCGCGGTGGGTGTCGGTGGTGGGCCCGTCGCGGGCTCGATGCTGCTGAGCGGGCGCTAGGTTGGCCGGCGATGCGTCGATGACGCTGGGCGACATCGTCACCGACAACGCCCGGCGGTTTCCCGACGTCGTCGCCTACCGGCTCGGCGAGCGCGAGGTGACCCACGGTCAGCTCTACGAGCGGGCCGTGAAGTTGGTGTCGGCGATGGTGTCGGCCGGGGTCCGGCGCCAGGACCGCATCGCGATCCTGAGCCGCAACAGCATCGAGTTCGGCGAGGTGATGGCGGCCACGCACTTGAGCGGAATCATCTTGGCAACGGTCAACTTCCGGCTCACCGCCGACGAGATCCGTGACGTCATCAACCGGGTGCGGCCGAAAATCGTGTTCGTCGCCGACGAGTTCGCACCGATGATCGCCGAGATCGCGCCGTCGCTGACGTCTGCGCCGCTTCTCGTCGGCATCGGGGCCGACTACGAACAGTTCCTCGCCGGCGGAACCGGCGGTGAACCCGTGCTGCGCGCCACGCCCGAGGACATCGCCTGTCTGATCTTCACCAGCGGCACCACCGGAGCGTCGAAGTGCTGCATCCTCGGCCACCCCGAACAACGTCGCGTCCTGTTCACGATGAACGCCGAAATGCGTTCGGGCGCAGACGATCAGATCTTGATCAACATGCCGATGTTCCACATCGGTGCGATGGCGATGCTCGGCGGCGTGCATGCGCGCGGCGGCACGGTGGTGCTGCAGCAGCAGTTCGACCCCGACGAGGCCGTACGGCTGATCGCCGAACACCGCATCACCGTGCTGCATCTCGCGCCGGTCATGCTGCGCGCGCTGCTCGACGCGGTGACCGACACCCGGTCGGTCGAATCGCTGCGCACCGTCGTCTACGCGGCAGCGCCGATGACCATGACCATTCTGGAACGCGCTCTGGCGCTGATGCCGTCGGTCGGCTTCCTGAACCTCTACGGGCAGACCGAGGCGATCGTTTCCGGGCTGCCCCGCGAGCTGCACGGCGGTGACCCCGAACCGCTGCGGTCCGTCGGCTTCCCGTTCCCCGGCAACCATGTGCGCATCGTCGACGACGACGGTGCCGAGGTGCCGGTGGGGCAGCCCGGCGAGATCGCGGTGCGGTCGGAATCGTTGTTCCGCGGCTACTGGGACGACCACGCCGCGACCTTGGTGACGCTACGCGACGGCTGGTGTCACACCGGTGACGTCGGCCGGTTCGACGAACGCGGGCTGCTGTATCTGGTCGACCGCAAGAAGGACGTGATCATCACCGGCGGCGAGAACGTGTACTCGCCGGAGGTGGAGGACGCCGTCAGCCGCGTCGACGGCGTCGCCGCCTGCGCGGTGGTCGGCGCGCCGGATGAGCGCTGGGGGGAGACGGTGTGCGCGGTCGTCGTTCCCGACCCGGGGGCGGTGGTCACGCTCGAGGACGTCCAGGCCGAGGCGCGGCAGCGGCTGGCGGCCTACAAGATTCCGCGCCGGCTGCTGGTCGTCGACGAGTTGCCCGTGCTGCCGAGCGGCAAGGTGGACAAGAAGCGGCTGCGCTTAGAGGTGGCTCAGACGGGCGGGTACGCCGGTGGCGGGTAGACGCCGCGCAGTATCCAGGCGAACCAGTTGATGCCGTACTCCAACTCGTCGCTGGCGTCGTAGTCCGGATTCGGATCCATTGACATAGTGAACCAACCTGAGGTCGAATTGGGAAGATATTTAGCGGATTTGTTTTCGGGTGAACGGGGTGCAATGACGAATCGCAGCGTCTATGCGATGGCGGCTGTCCTCGCGGTCGGCCTGGCGGGGTGTTCGAGTCCCGAGCCGCCCGCGCGCCCAGCCGGCGCGCTGGCCCCGGGGACCGCCGAAATCGCGCTCGACGGCGCGCTCACGGAAACCACCCACGACGTCAAGTGCACGTCCGACGGCACCGTCACCACGCTCACCACCGGCAACGAAGAGTCCGGCACCACCACGGCCGTCGACACCTTGGCCGAGCCGGTGGTCCGGTCCGCCGAACTGCACAATGTCGACGGCTTCACCGGCAGTTACTGGGAGCAACTGGGGCCTGCGGGGGAGGTGGAGATCACCGGTGCGACATTCCTGATCAAGGGCACCGCGACCGGTTTCACCCAGGACAATCCGAGTGCGCGCGTATCGAGTGAGTTCTCGATCAAAGTTGCGTGTTGACGGGTGCAGCCCACCCGTTTCGAAATAGAGGAGAACGAGGTTCAGCGATAAAAGTCCGTCTGGAGCAAGCGCGTTGCGTCGGTCACGCCCAGTGCTACGCCGTCGACCCCGACCTGTTCCCCATCGACGACGCCGGCTACAGCATCCTGGAAGCCCATGAGGTCCGGCCCGAGGACGAGGCGAAGGTCCGTGAAGGCGCGGCGGCGTGCCCCGAAATAGCGATCGTCATCGAAGAAGACTGAGAGGGCCTTGCACCCACATAAGTAACCAAGTTAACTTTGTCGGGTGATCACCGCTGGGGACTGGCGCGAACGCCTGCACGCACTGCTCGACGAGCGCCGACGAGAGCAGGTGAACGACGGGCCACGGCCGGACCGGATCACCGCCGCCCGGGCGTGGCATTCGCGGCTGGTCGACGAGGGGTTGGCCGCGCCGGGCTGGCCGAAGTCGGCCGGTGGGATGGAGCTGTCGCTGGAAGACCAGCTCGACTACTACCGGATCACCACGGCGGCGGGCGCTCCGCCGCATCCGTGCTCGCTGTCGTTCATCGTCGCGCCGACGCTGATCAAGCACGGCACCGACGCGCAACGGGCCCGGTTCCTCGAACCGCTGCTGCGCGCGGACGAATTCTGGTGCCAGGGCTTCTCCGAACCCGGCGCCGGCAGTGACCTCGCGTCGCTGTCGACGCGGGCGGTGCGCGACGGCGACGTCTACCGGGTGACCGGCCAGAAGGTGTGGACCTCGATGGCCGATCGCGCGGACTGGATGTTCGCGCTGGTGCGCACCGGGCCTGCCGGTAGGAGCACTGAGGGCATCACGTACCTGCTGATCCCGATGAACGCCCCGGGCGTCGAGGTGCGGCCGCTGTGCGATATCAGCGGCGGCGCCCATTTCGCCGAGGTGTTCTTCGACGACGTCGAGGTGCCCGTCGAGAATGTGGTCGGCGAGGAGGGCAACGGCTGGGCGATCATGCGCACGTCGCTCGGACACGAGCGCGCCACCGCCTTTCTGGCCGACGAGTTCAAGTACCGCAAGACCACCGACCGGGTGTTCGCGCTGCTCCGCGATCAGGGGCTGCACACCGATCCGCTGGTTCTGCAGCAGGTGGCGCGCCTGGAGTCCGGTGTCCGCGCGATCGCCGCGAACAGCGCCCGCGCTCTGGACGCTGTGCTGCGCGGGGAGGATCCCGGCGGGGTGGCGTCGGTGAACCGGTTGGTCAAGTCCGAGTTCGAGCAGGACCTGCATACGCTGGCACTGCGCGCGACGGGACCGCAGGCCGCGCTGGGCAGCCGCGCGGCCGGAGCCGTCGACAACGGCCGCTGGACCTACGGCTACCTGATGAGCCGGGCCACCACGATCGGCGCGGGTACCGCCGAGATCCAGCGCAACACGATCGCCGAGACCGTGCTGGGGCTGCCGTCGCACCGCGGGGAGGGCCGCCGAACCGCCGCAGTGAAACCCGGTGCCCCGCTGGCGGTTTCCGATCCCGACGAGCAGAGCCTGCGCGAGGCACTGGGCGCGGTCAGCGAGCGGGTGGACATCGAAGCGCTGCTGGACCGGCGGCGTCCGCACGACGCGTTCGACCGTGACGTGTGGTCCGCGCTGGTGGAGTTCGGGTTACCGGCGCTGGCGGTCGACGAGGCGCTGGGCGGCGCGGGTGCTGACCGCCGGCAGTTGTACGCGGCGATCGAGGAGGCGGCCAAGGCGCTGGCCCCGGTTCCGCTGGTGTCGACCGTCACCGCGCTCGACGTGGCGACCGCGGTCGACGCCAAGTCGGTGGTCGGCCGGATCGCCGGCGGCGCGACCGCGGCGTTCGCGGTCCCGCTCAGCGACAGCGGCTGGGTGCTCTCCGGAGAGGCCCTGCCCACCTGGGACGGTGCGCGCTTGACCGGGACCGTCCCGGTGGTCGCGGGCGCGCCGGCGGCCGAGGTGCTGCTGGTGCTGGCCCGCCGCGGCGACGTTGTAGTGCTGATCGCGGTCGACCCGTCGGCAGCCGCGGTCGAGGTCCAGCAGCCGCTGGACCTGACCGCGACGATCGGCGCGGTGACCTTCGATGGAGCGCAAGGCGAGATCCTCGCGGAGGGAAGCGATCTGGTCGGTGCGCTGGCGAGAGCCCGGCGCTACGGGCTGCTGGCCGCGGCGGCGGACTCCGTCGGCGTGGCCGCCCGCGCGCTGGCGATGGCCGTCAACTGGGCCGGGGAACGCGAACAGTTCGGCAGGCCGATCGGCAGCTTCCAGGCGGTGTCGCACCGGTGCGCCGACATGCTGGTCGCGCTGGAAGGGACGCGCAGCCTCGTGGCGGCGGCGGCCGAGGGGACGACGACCGCGCCGCGGAACTGGCCGCCGCGGCCGCCTTCGACGCCGCGGTCGCGATCGCCGAAGGCGCTGTGCAGGTCCACGGCGGGATCGGCTTCACCTGGGAGCATCCCGCGCACCTTCTGCTGCGCCGCGCCCGCGCCAACACGGTGCTGATCGAACATCCGGATTCTCTGCGGGACAAGGCTGCTCGCACCGTACTTCAGGAGCTCACTTCATGACCGACACACTCGACGACTTCCGCGCCGAGGTGCGCGCGTTCATCGCCGAGCACGCCCCGGACATCCCCTACCGCGCCGGGGTGCGCAGCGCCGACAACGAAACCGAGTTCGCGGCCTTGCAGCGGTGGACCGGTCAGCTCTACGAGGCCGGATACGTCGGCGCGGACTGGCCGGCCGAGTTCGGCGGCCGCGAGGACCGCACACCCGGACACGCGATCGTCGTCGCCGAGTAGCTGGCGCGGGCTCAGGTCCCCGGCGGCCAGAGCGGCAGCGTGCTGGCCGCGCGGGCCCTGATCGACTTCGGCACCGACGAGCAGCGTCACCGCCATCTGCCGAAAATCCGTGCCGGTGAGGAATTCTGGTGCCAGCTGTTCAGCGAGCCCGGGGCGGGCAGCGACCTGGCGTCGCTGCGCACCCGCGCGGTCCGCGACGGCGACAACTACGTCATCGACGGGCAGAAGGTGTGGACCACCGACGGGCACTGGGCGCGGTACGGCTACCTGCTGGCCCGCACCGATCCCGATGCGCCCAAGCACAAGGGCATCAGCGCGTTCATCCTCGACATGTCGGCACCCGGCGTCAGCGTGCGACCGCTGCGCGAGTTGACCGGGACATCGGACTTCAACGAGGTGTTCTTCGACTCGGTCACGGTGCCCGCCGATGCGATGATCGGTGCGCCCGGCCAGGGCTGGGTGATCGCGAATGCGACACTGGCACACGAACGGACCAATGTCGGTGCGGTCGTGGTCATGCTCCGGGCGGCCCTCGACGCGCTCATCGACCTGGCCCGCCGCGTCGAGATCGGCGGGCGCCCCGCCATCGAGAGCGACCGGGTGCGCGACCGGGTCGGCGAGTTCAGCGCGCGGGTCGAGGCGCTGTCCGCGCTCACCGGGGCGAACCTCACCCGGTGGCTGCGCGGTGGCGAGCGCATGCACGACGCCGCGATGGGCAAGCTGATGTTCAGCGAGCTCAACCTCGAGATCGCCAGCTTCGCCGTCGAACTCGGCGGTGAGGCAGGCGTTCTGGTCGAAGGCGACGCCGCGGTCCTGGACGACGGCCGGTGGCAGGACGAGTGGCTCTACGCCCGCGCGTTCACCATCGCCGGCGGCAGTTCGGAGATCATGCGCAACATGATCGCCGAGCGTGGGCTCGGGCTGCCGCGGGACCGCAGGTGATCAGGCCGGCACGAGCGCCGCGCGGTGCTCGGCGACGCTGCCGTCGAACGCCTCATCGACGCGGATGCGGCGCAGGAACAGGTGCAGATCGTGCTCCCAGGTGAATCCGATGCCGCCGTGCACCTGCAGCGCGGTGCCCGCCACTTCGCTCGCGGCGTTCTTGGCGTAGGCGACCGCGGCCGAGACCAGGTGCGAAGACCGCGCGGCGTCGGCGTCGAGCGACGCGGCGGCCGCCCACAGCGTCGCGCGGCCGGCCTCCACACCCACCGCCATGTCGGCGCAGTGGTGCTTGACCGCCTGGAAGGACCCGATCGGCGCGCCGAACTGCTCGCGCTGACCCGCGTACTCCACGGTCATCTCCAGCAGCCGCGCCGCCGCGCCGATCGCGTCGAACCCGCGGTGCAGCGCCAGCGCGGCGCGGACGCGCTCCGATGTCCCGGGCGGCGCGGGACGCCACTCGGGCGCGTCGAGCGTCAGGCGGGCCCACGAGCGGGTCAGGTCCAGCGTCGTCAACTCGGCGAGCACCGGATTGGTCACGACCGCAACGGATTCGTCGCGCACGACCACGAACTGCGCCATGTCCGCGGCCATCGGCGCCGGCCGGGTGGTGGTTTCGGCTGCCTGGGCCACCCCGGTGAGCGCGTCGCTCTCGACACCGACGCGTTCGAGCACCCAGCGCGCGACCGCGAGATCCGCGATCGGCAGCGAACTTCCCGCGTAACCGTGCGCCTCGGCGCACACCGCGAGGTCCATGTGGGTGCCGCCGACCTCGGTGGTCAGCAGGTCGAGCAGCCCCGACTCCTCGGCATGGGCGACGGCGTCGTCGTCGATGCGAATCGGCGCGTGGTCCAACGCTTGTCGCACCTTCGCGATCGGATCGTGGCGGCTCAGCCAGGCCCGCTCCGCGTCAGCCAGTTGTTCTTGTTCGTCGGTCATGCCGATGTCCATGTCGACTCCCTCGAGGTGGTTGACCTAGTAAACCATGTGGACTACGTTCGGCGGAACGGGTCAACCCGACTCAGAAGGTGGCGATGACGAGCATCCGAGAAGCGCTGGGCCGGCTGTGGGATGCGCCCGACGAGGCGCCGATGCTCCAGCAGGACGGGCAGTGGTTCAGCTGGCGTGACATCCGCGTTCTCAGCGAGACGCTCGACCGTGAACTCGGCGCCGTCGGGGCCGGGCCCGGCGCGCGGGTGGCCGTCGTCCTGGAGAACCGGATGGAGTCGGTCGCCGCGCTGATCACGCTGCTGCGCACCGAGCGCACGATGGTGACGTTGAGCCCGCTGCAGCCGGCCGACCGTCTCGGCGAGGACCTGACCGCCAGCGCCGCCGACTACGTCCTCGCGCCGCGGGAACTGTTGGAGAACACGGTGTTCGGCGCGGTGGCCGCGGACAGCGGTGCCACGGTCTTCGCCGTCGACGGTGGCGACGTCACCGTGTACGCCAAGGCATCGCGTGAGCCCCGGCCGGGCGACCCCGGTGTGCTGATCGAGATGCTGACGTCCGGCACCACCGGTCCGGCGAAGCGGATCCCGCTGCGCCGCAAGCAGATGGAAGCCTCGCTGTCGGCGGCGCTGGAGCACAACAACCGGCCCGAGGTCCGCGACAAGCCGCCGCTGACCGGTGCGGTCGGAATGGTGATCCTGCCGATCGTGCACATCGGCGGGCTGTGGTCGCTGCTGACCGCGCTGCTGGCGGCGCGTCCCATCGTCATGCTGAAGCGGTTCAGCATCGAGGGTTGGCACGCCGCGATCGTCGAGCACCGGCCCATCCTCGGCGGCCTGCCACCGCCGGCGATCCGTGCGGTGCTCGACTCCGACATCCCGCGTGAAGACCTGTCGAGCCTGCGTGCCATGATCGCCGGCACCGCCCCGGTCGACCCCGACCTGGTGGACGCGTTTCTCGAGCGGTTCGGCATTCCGATCCTGGTCACTTACGGCGCCACCGAATTCGCCGGTGCCGTCGCCGGATGGACAGCGAAGGACTTCCGCGCATCGTGGGCGGACAAGAAGGGCAGCGTCGGGCGGGCGTTCCCCGGTGTGCGCCTGCAGGTGGTCGACGACGACGGCCGGGTGCTCGGGGCAGGCCAGACCGGGCGGCTGCAGGTGGCGTCGGCCCAGGTCGGTGACTCCGCCGAGAACTGGGTCACGACAAGCGATCTGGCACACATCGACGCCGACGGCTACCTCTACATCGACGGCCGCGCCGACGACGTCATCGTGCGCGGCGGCTTCAAGATCGCACCGGAGACCGTGGTGCGGGCGCTGCGCAGCCACGAGGCGGTCGCCGATGCGGCGGTCGCGGGCCTGCCCGATCAGCGCCTCGGACAGGTGCCCGTCGCGGCAGTGCAGGTGAAGGACGGCGCGACGGTGACCGGCGAGGCGCTTCGCGAGCACTGCCGCAGCACGCTGACTCCCTACGAGGTGCCCGTGTCGGTGTTCGTCGTCGACGAACTGCCACGCAGCGCCGCTCTCAAGGTCGACCGGCGGCGCCTGATCGCGCTGATCGAAGAACTTCAACAACGGAACTAGGAAAGGCACAACGATGGGACGCGTACAGGACAAGGTCGTTCTGGTGACGGGCGGTGCGCGCGGACAGGGCCGCAGCCACGCGGTGAAGCTGGCCGAGGAAGGCGCCGACGTCATCCTGTTCGACATCTGCCACGACATCGAGACCAACGAGTACCCGCTGGCCACCCCGCGCGACCTCGAGGAGGCCGGCCTCGAGGTGGAGAAGACCGGGCGTCGCGCGTACACCGCGGAGGTCGATGTGCGCGACCGAGCGGCGGTGACCCGCGAACTCGCCAACGCCGTCGCGGAGTTCGGCAAGCTCGACGTCGTGGTCGCCAACGCCGGAATCTGCCCGCTCGGTGAGCATTTGGAGATCCAGGCGTTCGTCGACGCCTTCGACGTCGACTTCATCGGAGTGGTCAACACCGTGCACGCCGCGCTTCCGCACCTGAAGGAGGGTGCGTCGATCATCACCACCGGGTCGATCGCGGCCCTGCTGGCAGCGAAGATGCCCGCGGGTGCCGGCGGACCGCAGGGCCCGGGCGGCCTGGGGTACAGCTACGCCAAGCAGCTGGTGGATTCCTACGCCACGCAGATGGCCGGTCTGCTTGCTCCGAAGTCGATCCGGGTCAACGCCATCCATCCCACCAACGTCAACACCGACATGCTCAACAGCGCACCGATGTACAAGCAGTTCCGGCCGGACCTGGAGGCGCCGACGCGCGATGACGCACTGCTGGCGTTCCCGGCGATGCAGGCGATGCCCACCCCGTACGTCGAGGCCGAAGATGTCTCCGCCCTCGTGTGCTTCCTGGCCTCCGACGAATCCCGTTTCGTCACCGGACAACAGTTCCGGGTCGACGCCGGCGCGATGCTGAAATTCTGAAAGGGCGATCTATGACCACCGCGCAGCAGGACGACAGCGCCGTCATCGAGGGCCGCATCACCGACGAGGACATCGAGCGGGCCCGGGCCCAGATCGGCATCGCCGTGCACCAGCGCGACGAGCCGTGGAACAAGCTGCCCAACGCCGACGCCATCTCGCACTTCGCGTGGGGGTGCGGCGACGACAACCCGCTGTTCCACGACCCGGAGTACGGCGCGGCCACCCGCTGGCACGGCCAGATCGCGTCGCCGACCTTCCCGATCGCCACCGGCCTGGACCAGACCCCGAAGTTCACCGACCCCGAGCGCAAGAAGCTGTTCCGCGGACTGTTCCGGGGTACCGGCAAGTACTACGCCGGCGTGAAATGGACCTGGTATCAACCGATCTACGCGGGCCGGCCGGTGCTGATGGAGGTCTACACCCAGGACGTCGAGGTCAAGGAAAGCCAGTTCTCCGGTGGCCGCTCGGTCAAGGAGACCTACCGCTACCTCTACGTCGACGTCGACGGCAACCCGATCGCCACCCGCGACGAGGCCTACATCAACGCCGAACGGCACGGGTCGAAGAAGTCGGGCAAGCTGGCCGGCATCGAGCGCCAGCGCTGGACCCCTGAGGAGTTCGAGGAGGTCGAGCAGGCGTACGAGGCCGAGGTGCGGCGCGGTGCCGATCCGCGGTGGTGGGAGGACGTGACTGTCGGCGAGGAACTGCCGCCGATCATGAAGGGCCCGCTGACCGTCGTCGACATCATTAGCATGCACATGGGGTGGGGCTGGGGCGGCTACGGTGTCGGCCCGCTCAAGTACGCCCACCAGTTGCGTAAACGCATGCCGGCGTTCTACACCCCCGACGAGTACGGGGTGCCCGACATCGTGCAGCGGCTGCACTGGGACCCCGAACGGGCCAAGGCACTGGGCATTCCGGCGCCCTACGACTACGGGCAGATGCGCGCGGCGTGGGTCAGTCACCTGCTGACCAACTGGATCGGCGACGACGGGTGGCTGTTCGAGATGGATCTGCAGATGCGCGGGTTCAACTATCACGGTGACATCCACCGCTGTACCGGCTCGGTGAGCGCCAAGGGCGACGGGCCGGGCGAGGTGGTGTCGATCGACGTCGCGGCCACCAACCAGCGTGACGAGACCACGACAAGAGGCAGCGCCAAGGTGCTGCTGCCGTCGCGTGAGACTGGGGCCGTGGTGCTCCCCGTTCCCGACGACGAGCTGCGTCGACGGGGCGCACAGGTGGCGTCGCGCAAGGCAGGTCGGGTCGGCGAAGAGATGCGCCGCATCCACGGAGAGTGAACGGCATCTCGGTCAGCCGCGACGGCGCGGTGCTGCGGGTGGCGCTCGACCGGCCCGACAAGCTCAACGCCGTTGACACACCGATGCTTACAGAGCTGTCGGCGCGGCTGACCGAGGCGGCCGACGACGCGTCGGTACGCGTGGTTGCGCTGACCGGAGCCGGGCGCGCGTTCTGCTCAGGCGGTGATCTGACCGGCCGCAACACCGAGGGCGCCGCGGAGGCGGCGTACGAGGTGGTGCGCACGCTGACCACGCTGCCCAAACCGGTGATCGCCGGGGTGCACGGCCCCGCCGCCGGATTCGGCTGCCCGCTGGCGCTGGCGTGCGACCTGGTGGTCGCGGCGAGGTCGGCCTACTTCCAGCTGGCGTTCGCCCGCGTGGGGCTGATGCCGGACGGCGGGGCCTCGGCGCTGCTGCCCCGCGCCATCGGACGTGCGCGGGCGGCCCGGATGGCGATGACCGCCGAAAAGGTCTCGGCCACCGAGGCATTCGAGTGGGGCCTGGTGTCGCATGTGGTCGACGACGACGCCTACGAGCGCGAGCTGGCGTCGCTGACCGCCACCCTGGCCGAGGGGCCCACGCAGTCCTACCGCTGGACCAAGAAGGCATTGGCGGCGGCCACGCTGGCCGACCTGGACGCCGTGCAGGAGATCGAGATCGAAGGGCAGCGGGCGCTGGTGGCCACCAACGACTTCCGCGAGGCCAGGGCCGCGTTCCGGGAGCATCGCAGGCCGAAATTCGGTGGCAGGTAGCCGGTCTCAGCGAAAACGCGGTTTGCGTTTGTTGGCGCGGGAGTCGGTGGGGTTGTCGTAGTCGTTGCCCAGGTGCGTGTACGACAGCCCGTGGCGCTGGCGCAGGGTCGGGGAGAGGTCTCTGGCCTCCCACAGCGCCCGCACCGTGCCCTGCACGGCCAGCGGTCGACGGCTGGCGATTTCGGCGGCGATTTCCGCTGCGCGTGAACGCAGTTCATCGTCCGGCACGACCTCGGTCACCAAGCCGAGCCGCAGGGCGGTGGCGGCGGTGATGCGTTCCTCGCTGCCGGTCAGCGCCCAGCGCATCACGTCGCCGAACGGGATGCCCAGCGACAGCATGCCCATCGGTTCGAGCGCCGAGACCACGCCGCCGTTGAGGTGCGGGTCGAAGAACGTCGCGCCCTCCCCGCAGATGGAGAAGTCGCACTCGTTGACGAAATACATTGCCCCGCCCGCGACCATGCCGTGCAGCGCGGCGATGACGGGCTTCCAGACGCGATGGGTCTTCGGGCCGAGGAACGCGCCGGGGTCTTCCTGGTTGAAGATCGGCTGCTCGCCCCACCAGCGGCCCGCCGAGACGTCGATACCGGTGCAGAACGCGCGTTCGCCGTTGGCTTGCAGGACCGCCACGTGGATGTCGTCGTCCTCGCGGACCCGCCGCCACGCGTCGGTGATCTCACCGGCCATCGTCTCGTTGAAGCTGTTCATCTGGTCCGGCCGGTTCAGCGTCACGGTGGCGACGTGGTCGCTGACCACGAACTCGATCGTTTCAAAGTCGGTCATCGACGCTCCCTGTGTAGACAGGTCACTAAGTTAACTATGTGGGCGATCCGGGCGTCAAGCAGAGCGCGGCCGGAACAGCGGCAGCCACACCCTGGTGTCCTCATCGCCGGACGGGTCGGTCCAGTCCTCGAAGAACACCTCGACCGGAAGCCCGACGGCGATGTCGTCGAGGGAGACATCGACCACGTTGGTGATCAGCCGGACGTCGGGTTCGTCGTCGAGTTCGACCATGGCCACGATGTAGGGCGGCTCCAGGCCGGGAATCCACAGTTGGCGGTTGACGGTGTACGCGGCGACGGTCGCGAGCCCGGAGACGGGTTCGGGAGCGACGTTTGTGCTGCGGCAGCGAAAGCACGCCGGCCCCGGCGGGTGGAAGAAGCGCCGGCAGTCGCGGCACCGCGTGATCAGCAGCTCGCCGCGCGCGCCGCCGGTCCAAAAGTCGCGGGACTCGGACGTGGGCGTGGGGGCCAGCCGGAACTGCGGCCTGCTGTAGGTTGTGGACATCGCATAAAGAGTAAACTATTTACCGTTTTGGTTGGTCGTTTTCCGGTGCGTGCGACGGGACCCGTGGTCTCCGACGCTATGGTGTCGAACACATAGGTTGGGACCGACCTGTGACTGACCCCGATCTGGCCGCCGGCCGCTGAGGAAACATAGATGGCAGACGAGAAGCCCCCCGCCGAGGGGGAGGAGTCGACCGCGGAAGTCGGCGCCCCGGATGCGCAGGACAAGGAATCCGAGGTCACGCCACCCGCCGCGGACTCGTCAGAGGCGGTGGAGGACACCGAAGCTGTCGAGGACTACCCCACCGATAGCGGAGCCGCCGACGCTGAGGACGCGGACGGGGAGGCGGTCGCCGCCAAGCCGCGCATGTCGCACGTCAAGCTCGCGATGATCGCGGGCCTGGTGCTGGTGCTCGGGCTCGGCGGGCTGGCCGGGTGGCTCGGCTACCGCGCCTACGAGTCCCGCCAGGCCGAGGATCTGCACAACCTGTTTCTGCAGGTGGGCAGGCAGGGCGCGCTGAACCTCACCACGATCAACCATGAACAGGCCGAAGCCGACGTGCAGCGGGTGCTGGACTCGTCGACCGGCACGTTCTACGACGACTTCCAGCAGCGCTCGGCCCCGTTCATCGAGGTCGTCAAGCAGGCGCAGTCCAAGTCTGAGGGCAAGATCGCCGAGGCCGGTCTGGAGTCGTCCAGCGACACCGAAGGTCAGGTCCTGGTGGCCGTGACCGTCAACACCACCAATGCCGGCGCGCCCGAGCAGGCGCCGCGTTCGTGGCGGATGCGGATCTCGGTGCAGAAGACCGGCGACGATGAGGCCAAGGTCTCGAATGTGGAGTTCGTCGTGCCGTGAGTAGTAAGCACAGACTGCCCAAGCGGGCCCAGGACGCCGACTCGACCGCAGAGACCACGCCCGAACAGGAGACCGAAGCGGTGGAGTTGACCGAGTCGACGGCGGACGTTGCTGACACCGAGGCCGCTGACACCGAGGCCGCCGAGTCGCCGGACGAGCCGGTCGGCGGTGCGGTGGCCGAGACGGAAGAAGCCGCGCCGAAACGCGGCATCAACTGGGCGCGGGTGTTCGCGTTCGGTGTGCTGCCCGCAATCGCGCTGATCCTGGCCGGAGCGGCCGGCTACTTCAAATGGGTGGACAACTCGGTACGCAACAGCGAGGTGGCCCGCATCGAGACCGTGCAGGTCGCCAAGGACAGCACGATCGCGATGCTGTCGTACAAGCCGGACACCGTCGAGCAGCAGCTCAACGATGCCCGCAACCTGCTCACCGGCGACTTCCAGGACTCCTACACCGGTCTGATCAACGACGTGGTGATCCCCGGCGCCAAGGAGAAGCAGATTTCGGCGGTGGCGTCGGTGCCCGCGGCCGCCTCGGTGAAGGCCGAGCAGGACGAGGCCGAGGTGCTGGTGTTCGTCAACCAGACCGTGGTCGTGGGCCAGGATGCGCCCACCGACACCGCGTCGAGCGTGCGGGTGACGCTGGAGAAGATCGACGGCCGTTGGCTGATCTCCAAGTTCGACCCGGTGTAGAGCCGCGGTGGCCGAACCCTCGCTGATCGACGTCGACGCGCCGGAAGTCCGGCTGCGGGCGCTGGTCTGGGGTCCGCAGGACGCGCCGATCGCGTTGTGCCTGCACGGCTTTCCCGACACCGCGCACGGCTGGCGCAAGGTGGCGCCGGTGCTGGTCGACGCCGGTTGGCGGGTGGTGGCTCCGTTCATGCGTGGTTATGCGCCGTCGTCGGTCGCGGCCGACGGTAGTTATCACGTCGGCGCGCTGATGGACGATGCGCTGCGGGTGCTCGACGCGGTGGGCGCGACGGGCCGGGACGTGTTGATCGGGCACGACTGGGGTGCGATCGCCGGCGCCGGGCTGGCCGCGATGCCCGACAGCCCGTTCCGCAAGGCGGTGATCATGTCGGTGCCGCCGTCGGCCTCGTTCCGTCCGCTGGGGCGGGTGCCCGATGGGCTGCGGCTGGCGGCGCAACTGCCGCGTCAGCTGATGCGCAGCTGGTACATCATGTATTTCCAGCTGCCCGGGCTGCCGGACCGATCGGCCGACTGGGTGGTGCCGCGGCTGTGGCGGCTGTGGTCGCCCGGTTACGACGCGACCGAGGACGTCGCTCATGTCTTCGAGGCGATCGGCGCACCGCAGAACTGGCGCGCCGCGCTGGGCTACTACCGCGCCACCGTGCGCAACAGCAAGCCGCCGGCCCGCTACCGCGAGCTGCACCAGCATTGGCTGGCGGCCCCGCACCTGCCGACGCTGTACCTGCACGGTCTCGACGACGGTTGCGCCTCAGCGGATTACATCCGGTGGGTGGAGCCCGCGCTGCCGGAAGGCAGCCGGGCGCTCGGCGTCGCGCGGGCCGGACACTTCCTGCAACTCGAACAGCCCGACGCGGTGGGCGGCCACATCGTCGACTTCATCGGACGCGCCTAGCCTGGCTGGCATGGCTCGACTGTCCGCGGTGGACGCGCAGGCGTACTGGATGTCGGCGAAGATCCCCAGCGACCAGTTCCTGCTCTACGGGTTCGCCGGGACGACGCCTGATGTCGGGGCGGTGGTGCAGGGCCTGCGCGCCCGGGCGGCCGAGTGTCCGGAACTGAGAATTCGTGTCGCCGAACGGAATCGGTGGTCCTATCCGCAGTGGGTGCCGACGCAGGTCTCGGCGGAGCAGTTCGTGGTGCACGACGCGGCGATGCGGTGGTCGGATTGTCTGGCCGCAGTGATGCGGCTCGACGGCATCCAACTCGACCCGCAGGTCACACCGTGGCGGCTGCATGTGTTTCCCGACGTGAGCGGGATGCCCGGTGCCGACCGCGCGACCGTGGCCGTGATGCAGGTGCCGCACGCGCTGGCCGACGGGGTGCGCGCCTCGGCGCTGGCGGCGTGGCTGTTCGGGCGGGCGCAGGCGGTGCCTCCGGTGGCCGCGCCGCGTCCGCTGCAGGCGTTGGCGATGCCGCTACGGGGCGTCCGCGCGGCGCGGGCGCACCGACGACTGGTTCAGGACACGGAGGCGGGGCTGGTGCCGCCGCCCGCGGTTAAGTGTCCTGCGCTGCAATGTAATTCGCGCCCCGAGGGTGGTCGCTTGCTGCGTACCGTGGCGCTCGAGTCCTACGAGCAGGGCAAGGAACTGCGGCTCAAGAAGGTGCCGGACTACAACGGTGAGGGCGACCCCCGCAAGGCGTACGCCGACGAGATCGTCTTCGACACCACCGTCGCCTCCGCCGACGCCGCCTCCCAGCAGCTGCAGACCGGCACCGCCGACATCGGCCTGTACATCCGCGCCTACCCGGCCAACGTGATCGCCCAGTACAAGAAGACCGACCCGGATCACCTGCACAGCTCGGCGAGCGGGTCGGCGGTCTTCATCAGCTGGAACAACCCGGACAAGCCCGCCACCCCCGGACAGGAGGCGCTCAAGGATCTGCGGGTGCGCCAGGCGTTCAACTACGCGCTGGACAAGGCCGACGTCGTACGCGGCCTCGGCGGCCCGGACGCCGCACAGGTCAGCGACCAGATCCTGACGTCGACCATCGTCGGCTACAACGAGGACAGCCCGTACTCCACCCCGGACGGCAAGGGCGACCCGGAGAAGGCCAAGGCGCTGCTGGCCGAGGCCGGCAGGGAGAACCTGACGGTCAACCTGGCCTACCGCACCAACCCGGAGTTCGAGAAGATCGCCACCTCGGTGCAGAACTCGGCCAAGCACGCGGGCATCGACGTTAAGCTCACCCCGGTGCCCGCCGACAGCTGGAGTGCGCTCAACGCGTTCCTCGGCGACAAGTCCAAGGTCGACCAGTGGGATCTGGCGATCACCACCTGGACCCCGGACTGGCAGGGCAACAGCGCCCGGATGACGCTGGGCGGCTGGCTGAACTCCGACTTCGCGCCCGGCGGCACCTGGAACGGCGTCACCTACAGCAACCCGAAGCTCAACGAGGCCGCCGCGCGGGCGTTCGCCGCGCCGGACCCGACCGGGGACTGGCAGGAGGCCAACCGCATCGCCACCGAGGACCTGGCCTGGTTCCCGCTGATCGAGCGGGTGAAGACGGTGCCCACCTCCGACCGGCTGACCAACTGGACCTGGCAGTCGCTCGGTAACGGCGCCGACATCACCAACATCGCCGTCACCGGATAGCTGAGACCCGGAAGCCGGGGTCACACCGCGGTGTGACCCCGGCTTTCGCGCGGCTCACATGGGGGCGGCTCACATGGGGGCGTTGGCCGGAACGAAGCCGCCGGAGCTGTCGGCCTCCTCCTCGGCGCGGATCACGTGCACCACGGCGTTGATCAGCGCCAGGTGGGTGAACGCCTGCGGGAAGTTGCCCAGATGGCGGCCGGTGCGCGGCTCGATCTCCTCGGCGTAGAGGTGCAGCGGGCTGGCGAACGACAGCAGCCGCTCGCAGAGATGCTTGGCGCGGCTGATCTCGCCGATCTCCACCAGCGCCGACACCAGCCAGAACGAGCAGATCGTGAACGTGCCCTCCTCACCGGAGAGCCCGTCGTCGGTCTCCTCGACCCGGTACCGCAGCACCAGGCCGTCCTCGGTCAGCTCGTCGGCGATGGCCAGCACGGTGTTGCGGATCCGCGGGTCGTCGGGCGGCAGGAACCGGGTCAGCACCGCCAGCAGCAGCGAGGCGTCCAGCGCGTCGCTGCCGTAACGCTGGGTCAGGATGCCGCGTTCGTTGACGCCGTGCTTGAGGATGTCGGCCTTGATCTCCTCGGCGATCGCGCGCCACTGCTGGGCGTAGGACTTCTCGCCCTGCAGTTCGGCCAGCTTGGAGCCGCGGTCCAGCGCCACCCAGCACATGATCTTGCTGGAGGTGAAGTGCTGCGGCTCGCCGCGCACCTCCCAGATGCCGCGGTCGGGCTTCTTCCAGTGCTTGATCGCCTCCTCGACCTGCTGCTTGAGTACCGGCCACAGCGTGTCGGAGATCTGCTCGCGCGACTTGGCGTGCAGATACACCGAGTCCAGCATCGTGCCCCAGATGTCGTGCTGCATCTGGTTGTAGGCGCCGTTGCCGATGCGCACCGGCCGCGCCCCGTCGTAGCCGGACAGGTGGTGCAGCTCCTCCTCGACGAGCTCGCGCTCGCCGCCGACGCCGTACATCACCTGCAGCGGATGGCGCTCACCGTTGTTGGCGCCGGACACGTCGGCGATGAACGCGAAGAAGTCGTCGGCCTCGCGGTCCAGGCCGAGCGTGTACAGGCCCCACAGCGCGAACGTGGAGTCCCGCACCCAGGCGTAGCGGTAGTCCCAGTTGCGCTCGCCGTGCGGGGTTTCCGGCAGCGACGTGGTGGGCGCGGCCAGCAGCGCGCCGGTCGGCGAGTACGTCAGCCCCTTCAGCGTCAGCGCGCTGCGCTGCAGATAGGCCCGCCACGGGTGGTCCGGGAAGTCCCCGACGTTGATCCACTGCCGCCACGCCTCGCTGGTCTGCCACATCTTCTCGGCGGCTTCCTCATAGGTCTGCGGCGCCGGATGCTTGGACCACGACAGCGCGACGAACGCGTTGTCGCCCTCCTTCATCCGGGTGCGCGCCCGCGCCTCGTGGCCCTCCAGGCCGAGCCGCAGGTTCGTCGTCAGCCGCAGTGTCGGATGCGCGTCGGCGTCCCGGCTGGCCCGCGCGATCGCCTCGCCGTAGGCCTGCGCCGAGTACTCCCAGGTGGCGGGGATGCGGTGGTAGTCGAACGCCGGCTCGCAGTTCATCACCAGCTCGACGGTGCCGGACACGCAGCGCACCGTGCGCAGCAGGATGTGCTCGGCGTCCCAGTCCATCGGCGTGCGGCGGTGGGTGCGCGAACGCTGCTCGATGTCGTGCCACGGGCCCATCACCAGCGCCTCACGCACGATCAGCCAGCCGGTCGGGGTCTGCCAGGTGGTCTCCAGGATCAGGCTGCCCGGCAGGTAGCGCCGCGCCGACGGCACCGACACCCCGTACGGGCCGAGCCGGAAGTGGCCGGCGCCGCGGTCCAGGATCGCGCCGAACACCGACGGGGAGTCCGGCCGGGGCACGCACATCCACTCCACCGAACCCGACGAGGAGATCAGGCAGGTGTTCTCGCAGTCGGACAGAAAGCCGTAGTCCGCGATCGGTGGGAACGGATTCCGCAACCCGGTGGTGGGGGCGTAGGGGCTCGGCGCGGTCACCGTCAGGGGGGTGTCGTTCGCGCCGGACTGGCCGGGTGTCGCCCCGTTGGCGGATTCCAGCGACCCGTCCGAAGGCCCGGTCTGTTGCAGAACCATGCGCAACATCATCGACTGCGGGGGCGCCCGGCGTCCACTTCTCGGCGGCGTGTTCGGACCGCTGCCCGGATCAGCGTCGGGCAAAGGCCGGGATATGTTCGGGCAGCGGTCCGATCGCGACCCCGTACGCGACCACCCGGCGCAGCGCGGGCAGCCGGCGCGCCACCCGGACGAGCAGCGGTGCCACACCCGGCTGCCGGGCGTTGACCGCCACCGCGATCACCCGCCGGTGGATGACCCGCTGCACCGCCTGGATCAGCGCTGCGGGCAACCAGCGCCGCGCCTGGACCCGGGCCAGGTGCCGGCGGCGCAGGGTGCCGTCGCGCAGCGGCCCGGCCAGCACCCGCGCGGCGGCGACCGCGTCGGCCACAGCCAGGTTGATCCCGACGCCGCCGACCGGCGACATCGCGTGGGCGGCGTCGCCGAGCAGCAACAGCCCGTCGGTGTACCACCGGTGCAGCCGGTTGAGCTGCACGTCGAGCAGCTTGACGTCGTCGAACGACGTCACCGTGCCGATCCGGTCGGCCAGCCACGGCACCAGCTCGACCGCCCCGCGGTGCAGTGACCCGATGCCCCTGGCGCGCAGCTCGGCGTCGCGGCCCTTCGGGATGATGTAGGCGCACTGGTAGTAGTCGCCGCGGTCGATGACGATCAGCGCGTGTCCGCTGCCCAGCACCCCGGCCAGACCGCGCGGGTCCTGCTCGTCGCGCGGCAGCCGGAACCACCACACGTCCATCGGCGCGCCGAAGTTCCTCGGGTGCAGCCCCATCGCCGCGCGCAGCGTCGAGGTGCGCCCGTCGCAGGCCACGGTCAGCGTCGCCCGCATCCGGCCGACCCGGCCGTCGGCGCCGCGGTAGCGCACCCCGACCACCTTCTCGCCGTCGAGCAGCGGGCCGAGCACCTCGGTGCTGCGCAGCAGCGTGAAGGTCGGTTCGCGCTGCGCCGCCGAGGCCAGCAGCTCCAGGAAGTCCCATTGCGGTACCAGCGCGATGTGCTTGTGCGGACCGGGAATTCGACGCAGATCCAGTGCCACCGGCGTGCCCTGCACCGTCATCGTCAGGGTCTGGATCTCGCGGTGGCGCACGCGGGCGAACGCGTCGGACAGCCCGAGTTCGTCGAGCATCCGCAGGGTGCTGGCGTGCACGGTGTCGCCGCGGAAGTCGCGCAGGAAATCCGCGTGCTTCTCCATGACGGTCACGTCGACGCCGGCGCGGGCGAGCAACAACCCCAGCATCACGCCCGCGGGGCCGCCGCCGGCGATCACACAGGTGGTCCGATCGGCGGGCACGGTGCCCATCGTCGCATCCCCTAGGCTGGCGGGGTGGCCGGATTCCTCAACTGGTGGGACGGGGTCGAACTCTGGCTCTCCGGACTGCCTTTCGTCGCGCAGACCGCGGTGGTGATGCCCGTGGTGCTGGCGCTGGCGTACGGGATCGCGGTGGTGCTCGACGGCGCCCTCGGCAACGGCATCAAGTTGCTGCGGCACATTCGTCACGACGAGCGGGATGTGGAGCGATGAATCGGGGCAACAGCGGGATGCCGCGGTCGCGGGTGACGCTGATCTTGGTGCTGCTTGTGGTCCTGGTGATCGTCATGTGGTGGTTCACGCGGTGATACCCGCCACACCTCGGACCAGAGAATCCGTAGGTCTCTGTTAGGCTTCGCGCCATGCAGACAGCGTCCGGCATCACGGGTGGCCCCGTCGTGGCCGTCCTGAGCTGCGCTGTTGCCGAAGTCTGTTGTTGTTGCTGACCCATCGCCCGTCCGCGGTTCGGTGTCGGTGACGGCTATGTGATGCGCTTCGGCTGATCCATCGCCTTCCGTTGAGACGGGCTCTCCACCGCAGTTCCCTCAACGAAAGGTTCCCCATGGTCAACATCCGCAAGTCCTGGCGCGCCGCGCTGGCGCTCGCCACGACCGCGACGGTGCTCGCCGCCTGCGGCGGCGGGTCCAGCGACGTCGCCGGTGAGAGTGGTGGCGACGCCGCCGACACCACGCTGACGCTGGTCGCCTACGCCGTGCCGGAACCCGGGTGGAGCAAGATCATCCCGGCGTTCGCGGCCACCGAGGAGGGCAAGGGCGTCGCGGTGACCACCTCGTACGGGGCTTCCGGTGACCAGTCGCGCGCGGTCGTCGACGGCAAGCCGGCCGACATCGTGAACTTCTCCGTGCAACCCGACATCACCCGCCTGGTCAAGGCCGGCAAGGTGAACGAGGACTGGAACGCCGGCGCCACCAAGGGCATCCCGTTCGGTTCGGTGGTCTCGTTCGCGGTGCGCCCGGGCAACCCCAAGGGCATCAAGGACTGGCCGGACCTGCTCAAGCCGGGTGTCGAGGTCATCACGCCCAGCCCGCTGAGCTCGGGTGCGGCCAAGTGGAACCTGCTGGCGCCGTACGCGTGGGCCAGCAAGGGCGGCCAGGACCCGCAGGCCGGCATCGAGTTCGTCAGCAAGCTGGTGACCGAGCACGTCAAGCTGCGTCCGGGCTCGGGCCGGGAGGCCACCGACGTGTTCCGCCAGGGCAGCGGCGACGTGCTGCTGGCCTACGAGAACGAGGCGCTGAACTTCGACCTGGAGCACGTCAACCCGCCGGAGACCTTCAAGATCGAGAACCCGGTCGCGGTCGTGAACACCAGCCAGCACCTGGACAAGGCCACCGCCCTGAACAACTTCCTGTTCACCCCGGAGGCGCAGAAGCTGTGGGCCGAGGCCAACTTCCGTCCCGTTGACCCCGCCGTGCTCGCCGAGTACCGCGACAAGTTCCCGGAGCCGGCCAAGCTGTGGACAGTCGACGACCTGGGTGGCTGGGAGAAGCTGGATCCGGAGCTGTTCGATAAGGAGAACGGCACCATCACCAAGATCTACATGCAGGCGACCGGATGACAGCTTCTGTGGTTGCCCGGCCCGAGCACACCGATGGTGAGCCGGGCCGGGCCTCCCGGATTTTCGCGGGCCGCCACGGCTCGACGACGCTGCGGGTGGGCGCCGCCTCGATCTGGCTGAGCCTGATCGTGCTGCTGCCGCTGGCCGCGATCCTCTGGCAGGCCGTCGGCGGGGGCTATGACGCGTTCTGGGCGGCGGTCACCTCCAACGCGGCGCTGGCGTCGTTCAAGGTGACGCTGACCGTGGCGTTCGCCGTCACGGCGGTCAACATGGTGTTCGGCCTGCTGGTGGCGTGGGTGCTGACCCGCGACGACTTCTTCGGCAAGCGGCTCATCGACTCGGTCATCGACCTGCCGTTCGCGCTGCCCACCATCGTGGCCAGCCTGGTGATGCTGGCCCTCTACGGTCCGGCCAGCCCGGTCGGCCTGCACCTGCAACACACCAAGTGGGGTATCGGGGTGGCGCTGTTGTTCGTCACGCTGCCGTTCGTGGTGCGGTCGGTGCAGCCGGTGCTGCTCGAACTCGACCGCGAGGTCGAGGAGGCCGCCGCGTCGCTGGGCGCCAGCAACCGGGTGATCTTCACCCGGGTGATCATGCCCGCGCTGCTGCCCGCGCTGCTGTCCGGCGCTGGGCTGGCGTTCTCCCGAGCGATCGGCGAGTTCGGTTCGGTGGTGCTGATCGGCGGTGCGGTGCCCGGGGAGACCGAGGTGTCCTCGCAGTGGATCCGCACCCTGATCGAGAACGACGACCGCACCGGCGCCGCGGCGATCTCCATTGTGCTGCTGCTGATCTCGTTCGTCGTGCTGTTCATCCTGCGCGCCATCGGGCACCGGGCCGCCAAACGTGAGGAGCTGGCGCAGTGACGCTGTCGGCTCCCGTGAAGTACCTGCTGCGGTTCCTGGCGCTGGCCTACGTCGTCATCCTCGTGGTGGTGCCGGTGGGTCTGATCCTGTGGCGTACGTTCAGCCCGGGCATCGGCGAGTTCATCAGCTCGATCACCACCCCGGCGGCGATCTCGGCGCTGCAGTTGTCGCTGCTGGTGGTCGCGATCGTGGTGCCGCTCAACGTGCTGTTCGGTGTGCCGACGGCACTGGTGCTGGCGCGCAACAAGTTCCGCGGTAAGAGCGCGCTGCAGGCGGTCATCGACCTGCCGTTCGCGGTGTCGCCGGTGGTGGTCGGCGTCGCGCTGATCCTGCTGTGGGGCTCGGCGGGCCTGTTCGGGTTCGTCGAGAACAACCTCGGATTCAAGATCATCTTCGGCTTCCCGGGCATCGTGCTGGCCAGCGTCTTCGTGACGGTGCCGTTCGTGATCCGCGAGGTCGAACCGGTGCTGCACGAGATCGGCACCGACCAGGAGGAGGCCGCCGCCACGCTCGGTTCGCAGTGGTGGCAGACGTTCTGGCGGGTCACGCTGCCGTCGATCCGGTGGGGCCTGACCTACGGTGTGGTGCTGACCATCGCGCGCACCCTCGGCGAGTACGGCGCGGTGCTGATGGTGTCGTCGAACCTGCCGGGCAAGTCGCAGACGCTCACACTGTTGGTGTCGGACCGGTACGGCCGCGGCGCCGAGTACGGCGCCTACGCGGTGTCGACGCTGCTGATGGGCGTGGCGGTGGTGGTGCTGGTCGCGCAGGTGGTGCTCGACGCGCGGCGGGCACGGGCGGACAAGTAGACGAAGTGAGCAGGGGCTGGGAGAAGAACAGATGACCAACGCAATCGTCGTCCGCGGCGCGAACAAGCGCTACGGCGACTTCGCCGCGCTCGACAACGTCGACTTCGAGGTGCCGTCGGGCTCGCTGACCGCCCTGCTGGGCCCCAGCGGCTCGGGCAAGTCCACGCTGCTGCGCGCCATCGCCGGACTGGACCAGCCCGACACCGGCACGATCACGATCAACGGCCGCGACGTCACCGACGTGCCGCCGCAGCGCCGCGGCATCGGGTTCGTGTTCCAGCACTACGCGGCGTTCAAGCACCTGACGGTGCGCGACAACGTGGCGTTCGGGCTCAAGATCCGCAAGCGCCCCAAGGCCGAGATCAAGGCGAGGGTGGACGAACTGCTGGAAGTGGTGGGGCTGGCCGGTTTTCAGAACCGCTACCCCAACCAGCTGTCCGGCGGGCAGCGTCAGCGCATGGCGCTGGCCCGCGCGCTGGCGGTGGATCCGCAGGTGCTGCTGCTCGACGAGCCGTTCGGTGCGCTGGACGCCAAGGTGCGCGAGGACCTGCGCGCCTGGCTGCGCCGGCTGCACGACGAGGTGCACGTCACCACGGTGCTGGTCACCCACGACCAGGCCGAGGCGCTCGACGTCGCCGACCGCATCGCGGTGCTCAACAAGGGCCGCATCGAGCAGGTCGGCCCGCCGACCGAGGTGTACGACGCACCGGCCAACGCGTTCGTGATGTCGTTCCTGGGTGCGGTGTCCTCGCTGAACGGGGCGCTGGTGCGTCCGCACGACATCCGGGTGGGCCGCAACCCCGAGATGGCGATCGCCTCCGCCGACGACTCGGTCCAGTCCACCGGGGTGGTGCGCGCGACGATCGACCGGATCGTGATGCTGGGCTTCGAGGTTCGCGTCGAGTTGACCAGCGCCGCCGACAACACGCCGTTCACCGCGCAGATCACCCGCGGCGACGCCGAGGCGCTCGCGCTCAAGGAGGGCGACACCGTCTACGTGCGCGCCACCCGGGTGCCACAGCTGCCGGACGCGGTGGTCAAAGAGTCGGTCAGCACCGGCTAGTTCGCCGAATGTGAATCTGGCGACGGTTTTCGGTCGAAAACCGTCGCCAGATTCACAATTGGGCGCTCTCAGGCCAGCGCGAGGAACAGCTTCTCGAGTTCGGTCTCGGTCATCAGTTCGCGGCACTTGTCGCCGCCGTTCTCGGTGATGCACTCCCGCAGGCTGGTGGCGACGATCTTGAACCCCGCACGGTCCAGGGCCTTCGACACGGCGGCCAGCTGGGTGACGACGTCCTTGCAGTCGCGGCCCTCCTCGATCATCGAGATCACTCCCGCGAGTTGGCCCTGCGCGCGACGGAGCCGGTTGAGCACCGCGGTGGTGGCTTCCTCGTCACTCAGCACGTCGTTCTCCTTCTGGTGGTCGCTTGTCGCCACTGTACCCGTGGGGGTATCCATCCCGGGGGTTTACGCGGCGGCCGCGGCCGTGCGGACGCGGCGGCCAAACAGCCACCGCCACGGGCAGAACCGCGCGACGCGGCACGTGAGATACAGCGTCGCGGCCAGCGCGGTCATTCCCGCCCAGGCCACCCCGACGGCGGGGTGGATCTCCTGGCCCAGGATCACCGCCGACATCGCCAGCACGAACCACCCGAACGCCTGGCGCAGCGAGTCCGGGTTGACCACCGCGGTCAACCGGGCACCCAGCAGGGCGCCGAACACCGCCGCGGCGGTGACGAGTCCCGCTGCGGTCCAGTCGATCTGGACACTGGTCAGGTAGCCGGCCAGACCCGCGAACGACTTCATCGCGATCACCACCAGCGACGTGCCGACGGCGACCGGCATCGGCAGGCCGCCCAGCAGCGCCAGCGCGGGCACCACCAGGAAGCCGCCGCCCGCCCCGACCAGGCCGGTGACGACCCCGACGATCAGCCCCTCGGCGATCACCTTGGCCACGGGGATCCGGTGCCCGGCGACCGGCGCCGCCGCCTTGCGGCCGCGCAGCATGGCGATCGCGGTGGCGATCATCATCAGCGCGAAACCGATCAGCAGCACCGAGCCCGGGATGAAACGGCCGAACAGCCCGCCGGCGTACGCGCCCGCCATTCCGGCCACCCCGAAGATCAGCCCGGTGCGCCACTGCACCCGGCCGGCCCGGGCGTGCGAGACCGCGCCCACCGCGCTGGTGACACCGACGATCAGCAGGCTGGTGGCGATGGCCTGTTTGGCTTCCATCCCGGCGACGTAGGCCAGCAGCGGCACGGTCAGGATCGAGCCGCCGCCGCCGAGTACGCCCAGCGCCACACCGACCAGCACGGCGAGGGCAACCGTCAACCCCAGCATGGTCGTCAGTTCCCGGTGAGGCGGGCGACGACGGTCGCCGCGTCGCAGGACGGGGGCCGGTTGTAGGGCAGCTTCGACAGCAGCGTGCCCATCGCGCAGGTGTCGGTCAGCGCCGCCACCGACAGGCCCGCGCCGACACCGGCGGCCAGCCACTTCAGCCCGGGCACGGCGACACTGCCGAGGATGCCGGCCAGCACCAGCGAGCCCGCCGTCAGCCGCACCTGACGTTCCAGGTCCCAGCGCTGCCTGCCGCGGTTGACGGTGAGGCCGGCGCCCTCCCAGGCGAGCATCCCGCCGTTCAGGATGTGCACGTTGGTCAGGCCGGCGTCGCGCAGCGACTGTTCGGCGTCACCGGCCCGCTTACCGGACCGGCAGATCAGCACCACCTCGTCGCGCAGGTGGCCCGCGATCTCGTCGCGGTGCTCGCGCAGCAGGTCCAGCGGGACGTTGTACGACCCTGGGATGTGGGCGGTCTCGAACTCCGCCGGGGTGCGGACGTCGATCAGCCGGGGCGGGCGGCCCGAGGTGAGCATGTCGCGCAGGTCCTCGGGGTTCAGCGTCAGAGCGGTTGTCATGTCAGGCAAGTCCTTTGAGCATCAGGTTCCAGTACATGAACGGCAGGCCGTAGCGCTTGAGGTACCAGTAGGCGCGGTGCGGCTTGGCCGGGTTGAGGACCGGGAAGGTCGGCTTCATCTGGAACGTGTAGTCGAACTCGGCGAGCAGCATGTCGCGTGACGACGTGACGATCGGGCACGACGCATAGCCGTCGTAGAGCGCGGGCAGGGGACGGCCCGCCAGGTACGCGTCGATGTTGTCGACGACGACGGGGGCCTGCTTGCGAATCGCGGCCCCGGTCTTGGAGTTCGGGGTGGAGCCGGCGTCGCCGAGGCTGAACACGTTGGGGTAGCGCACATGCTGCATCGTGTTCTTGTCCACGTCGACGTAGCCGTTGGCGTCGCACGTCGACAGCGGGCTGGCCTTGATCCAGTCCGGCGCCGACTGTTTCGGCGCGATGTGCATGACGTCGAAGGGCAGCGTGGTGACCGCACCCGGGTCGCTGATACTGCTCACCGTGACCTTGCGGGCACCGCCGTCGACTGCGGTCACCTCGGACTGGGTGTGCACGTGGATGCCGTAGTCGGCGGCGACCTTGTCGAGGCTGTCGGCGATCTCGGGGATGCCGAAGGTGCGCGGTGTCGGCAGCACCAGGTGCACGTCGATGTTGGACAGCACCCCCTCGCGGCGCCAGTGGTCGCAGGCCAGGTATGCGATCTTCTGCGGCGCACCCGCGCACTTGATCGGGCCGGACGGCATCGCGAAAACCGCGGTGCCCGAACGGGTGTTGCGGATGAACTCCCAGGTGCGCGGGGCCAGCTCGTAGGAGTAGTTCGACGAGACACCGTTGCGTCCGAGCGTGTCCGTCAGGCCCTCGGTGCGGTCCCAGTCCAGCTGGATGCCGGGGCACACGACGAGCACGTCGTACTCGTAGCGGGAGCCGTCGGCGCAGTCGACCGCGTTGTTGTCCGGGTCGATGGTCGTCGCCGAGGTCCGGATCCAGGTGGCGCCCTTGGGCATCACGCTGCACTCGGGCCGGGCGGTGGCGGCGGCCCTGGCCTGCCCGCCACCCACCAGCGTCCACATCGCCTGGTAGTAGTGGGTGTCCGACGGTTCGATCACCGCGACATCGGTGTGGCCCTTGCGCAGCAGGCGGGCCGCGACCGTGATACCTGCCGTGCCGCCACCGATGATCAGGATGCGGTGCTTAGCGGTTGTCAACTTCGGTTCCTTTCGTACTCAGGCGTTCTGGAAGGTCTGGTCCCAGGCGTTGTAACCGCCGATGATGTCGCTGACGTCGGTGAAGCCGTGGTGGCGCAGCAGGCTCGCAGCGATCGAGGAGCGGTACCCGCCCGCGCAGTACACGACCGTCGGGGTGGCGGCGTCGAGTTCGCCGATGCGCCCGGCCAATTGGGCCAGCGGGATGTTGACGGCGCCGGGGATGATGCCGGCCTCCGCCTCGCCCGGGTTGCGCACGTCGACGATCTGCAGCCCGCTCACCTCGGCGACCCGGTCGCCGAACGCCTTGGCGGTCAGCCGCGACGCCACCGCGACGTCCTGCGGATGCTCGACCATCGCCTTGTCGGGTTCGGCCAGATAGCCGAGCACCCGGTCGAATCCGATGCGCGCCAACCGGTTCTTGCCCTCCAGCTCCTGGCCGGGCTCGGTGACCAGCACGATCTCGACGTCGGGGGACAGCACCGAACCGGTGAACTCGGCGTAGCGGCCGCCGAGCCCGATGTTGACCGAGCCACGCAGGTGGCCGCGGGCGAAGTCGTCGGGGGTGCGGGTGTCGACGACGACGGCGCCGCGGTCGACCGCCTGACGAACCCGGTCGTAGCTCAGCGCCTCGGGCGCCCGGTCCTCGTCGAGCAGACCGTGGACCTTACGGTTGAGGATCGCGTCGTAGACGAAGTAGCCCGGCGCCGGCGGCTGCCCCTCGGTGACCAGCCGCATGAAGGTCTCCTTGTCGGGGGCGCGCAACGCGTAGTTCCACTGCTTCTGCTCGCCGATCGTCGAGACCAGGTCGGTCGACAGGTTCTTGCCGCACGCCGAGCCGGCGCCGTGGGCGGGGTAGACCCGGGTGGCGTCGGGCAGCGTGATCAGCTTGGTGTGCAGCGAGTCGTAGAGCAGTTCGGCCAGCTCCTCACGGGAGTAGCCGATCGAGGCCAGCAGGTCGGGGCGGCCCACGTCGCCGATGAACAGGGTGTCGCCGGTGAAGACGCCGTACGGCACCTCGTCGTCGGCGTGCTCGTAGACCACGATCGACAGCGACTCTGGGGTGTGGCCGGGGGTGTGGCGGAACTCCAGCGTCACCTCGCCCAGCGAGTAGCGCTGACCGTCGGCGACCCCCATGAAGTCGAACTCCGGCTCGGCGACCGACGAGTAGACGATCGTGGCGCCGGTGGCCTCCGCCAGCTCCAGGTGGCCGGAGATGAAGTCGGCGTGGAAGTGCGTCTCGATGACGAGTTCGATTGCGAAACCGTACTTCTCGGCGTCGGCGAGGTATTCGGAGATGTCGCGCTGCGGGTCGATGACCACGGCGCGTCCGGTGGTCTCGTCGCCGATCAGGTACGACGCGTGGGACAGACAGTCCAGGTAGTACTGGATGAGTTTCATGGCCGCATCCCTTCAATGCTCGCTGGCTATACCCTGGGGGGTATTTCTGATGTCGTTGACTATACCCCTGGGGGTATAGGAGTCAAAGGGCTGCGGCCCGGATCACAGGGTCGCCAAACGCCGCGAGCAGACACAGAATCGCGTGAATTCGCGGGAAAGCGTGCGATTCTGTGTCTGCTCGCGGGAGGAACTCGCGGGAGAGAAAAGGGGGAGTTAGGCGGCCAGGTCCAGCGCGGCGACCGCGTCGAAGCGGTCCAGCACCGTCGCGGCCACCAGGTTGTGCGAGCCCAGCGGCTGGGCCATCGGAATGCCCTGCGCGCCGGCGAACGCGGCGACCCGGTCGGTGATCACCCCGTGCGCCAGGAACCACGGCGCCACCACCAGCCGCTCGACACCGCGGGCCCGCATCCGCTCAACGACCGCGGGCAGGTTCGCGTACGGGCCGGTGGCGAACGCCATCTCCGTTGCAGCCCAACGAGTTCCGGACTGCAGCGCCGACGCCACCGTCGCGGTGCGGGCATTGGCCGCCGGATCCGACGAGCCCACCGCCACGACCACCACACCGAGGCCGTCGTCGTCGGGGGAGACCCCGAGCTCGGCCAGCCGCAACCGCATCACCGTCAGCAGCGCCGGGTCCTCGCCGAGCACCTCGGCGCGGTCCACCTCGGCGCCCGACTCGGCGATCATCGCCGGGATGTCGACTCGCGCGTGGAACGCGCTGGCCAGCAGGAACGGCACCACCACGGCGGGCCCGTCGAGGCCGCGCAGCGTCTCACCCAGGCTCGGCCCGGTCTTCTCGAGGAACGCCGCGCGCACGTCGAGCCAGGGCCGCAGCCGCCGGATCCGGCCGGCGACCGCGTGCGTGACCGCCGCCGAGCGCGGATCAGCGCTGCCGTGCGCGGTCAGAACCAGCGTCACCGGGTCCTCACGAGGCGTGCAGACCGCATTCGATCTTGCCGGTGCCCGCCCAGCGGCCGCTGCGTGGATCCGCGCCGTCGACCGGCTTGGTGGTGCACGGCGCGCAGCCGATCGACGGGTAGCCCTCGTCGACAAGCGGATTCACCAGCACCCCGTGCTTCTCGATGTAGGCCTGCATGTCCTCGTCGGTCCACGCCGCCAACGGGTTGATCTTCACCAGACCGAACGCGCTGTCCCAGCTGATGAACGGGGCGTTCGCGCGCGTCGGCGCCTCCACCCGGCGGATCCCGGTGACCCACGCCGAATAGTTGCGCAGCGCCTTGCTCAGCGGCTCCACCTTGCGCAGCCGGCAGCACTCGTTGGGCTCGCGGGCGAACAGGTTCTTACCCAGCGCGGCGTCCTGTTCGGCGACGCTGCGCTCCGGGGTGACGTTGACGATGTTGACGTCATAGACCGCCTCGACCGCGTCGCGGGTGCCGATCGTCTCGGCGAAGTGGTAGCCGGTGTCGAGGAACAGGATGTCCACCCCGGGGCGGACCTGCGCGGCCATGTGCACCAGCACCGCGTCCTGCATGTTCGACGCCACCACGTAACCCGAGCGCGCCGACCCGCCGGCGGGCTCCCCGCCGAAGTGCTCGTCGGTCCAGCGCAGCAACTCCTCGGCGCTCGCCCCGTCCAGCTCGGCGGCACCCCGCTCGGCCAGTGCCTTCAGCTCGTCCTCGGTCCTCGCGTTGTTCATCGCTGGGTTCACCTCGCTCATCGCAGGTCCGCTTCGTCGGCGCGCATCGCCCAGACAGCGAAACGCTCGCCATCCTGGCGTTGTTTCACGAAGTTGCGCACCACCCGGTCGATGTAGTCGCCCAGCTCGCTGGACAGCACCTTGTGGCCGCGCAGCTTGCGGCCGAACCCGCTGTCCAGGCCCAGGCTGCCGCCCAGGTGCACCTGGAAGCCCTCGACGGCGTTGCCGTTGCCGTCGTCGACCATCTGGCCCTTGAACCCGATATCGGCGATCTGGATGCGCGCGCACGAGTTCGGGCAGCCGTTGATGTTCACCGTGATCGGCACGTCCAGCCGCGCGTTGATGTCCTCGAGCCGCTTCTCCAGCTCCGGCACCAGCGCCTGCGCCCGGTTGCGGGTCTCGGCGAACGACAGCTTGCAGAACTCGATGCCGGTGCAGGCCATCAGGTTCTTGCGCCACGCCGACGGCCGCGCCGGCAGCCCCAGTGCGTCCAGGCCGGCGGTCAGCTCGTCGAGCTTGTCGTCGGGGACGTCGAGGATGATCAGCTTCTGGTACGGGGTGAACCGGACCCGGTTGGACCCGGCCGCCTCCGCGAGGTCGGCCACCTTGGTCAGGATCGTGCCCGACACCCGGCCCGCGATCGGGGCGACGCCGACGGCGTTGAGCCCGTTCTTGAGCTTCTGGATGCCGACGTGGTCGATCGGGTGGGTGACCGGTTCGGGCGCGGGCCCGTCGATCAGCTTGCGGCCCAGGTACTCCTGCTCGAGAACTTCCCGGAACTTCTCGACGCCCCAGTCCTTGATCAGGAACTTCAGCCGCGCCTTGGACCGCAGCCGGCGGTACCCGTAGTCGCGGAACACCTTGACGATGCCCTCCCAGACGTCGGGCACCTCCTCCAGCGGCACCCACGCGCCCAGCCGCTGGGCCAGCATCGGGTTGGTGGACAGGCCGCCGCCGACCCACACGTCCAGGCCCGGACCGTGCTCGGGATGGTTGACGCCGATGAACGCGACGTCGTTGACCTCGTGCGCGACGTCCTGCAGACCCGAGATCGCGGTCTTGAACTTGCGCGGCAGGTTGGACAGCTCCTTGTCGCCGATGTAGCGGCGCACGATCTCCTCGATCGCCCAGGTCGGGTCGAGGACCTCGTCGAGCGACTCCCCGGCCAGCGGGCTGCCCAGCACCACGCGCGGGCAGTCACCGCACGCCTCGGTGGTGTGCAGGCCGTGCTCCTCGAGCCGGCGCCAGATCTCCGGGACGTTCTCGATCTCGATCCAGTGGTACTGGACGTTCTCCCGGTCGGAGATGTCGGCGGTGTTGCGGGCGAAGTCGACGGAGATCTCGCCGAGCGTGCGCAGCGCCGCGGTGGTCAGGGCGCCGCCGTCGCAGCGCACCCGCATCATGAAGTACTTCGCCTCGAGGACGTCGATGTTCTCGTCGCCGGTCCAGGTGCCGTCGTAGCCCTGCTCACGCTGGGTGTACAGGCCCATCCAGCGCATCCGGCCGCGCAGGTCCTGCTTGTCGATGCTGTCGAAGCCGCGCTTGGAGTAGATGTCGAGGATGCGGCCGCGCACGTTGAGCGGGTTGTCGTCCTTTTTGAACTGCTCGTTGGCGTTGAGCGGCTCGCGGTAGCCGAGCGCCCACTGACCCTCGGCCCGGGTCTTCTTGGGCCGCGGCTTGGACTCTGCGGTAGTCATCTGGGTGTGGCTCCTTCAGGAGCCGGCGTTCGGATCGCGAAAACCCACCGGTGGCTGTCCGGCGGCGCAGATCCGGCGGCCAGCTGAAAATTCTCGTGGGGTGGGCTGGGTCCTCAGATCAAGCGCGTCAACGCAGACAACAACAGGTACAGACGCGCTTGAAATCGACATGCCGACGCACGACCAGCGTCACGCGCTGGGAGTAGATGCGGGGGGCAGTCACGCGCCCAATTCTGCCACGACCGCCGCACCAGCCCTAACCGGGGCAGATTTGCGCTCACGATGAGCAAAACCGCGGTCTGGGACACTGGGCTGATGACCGCCCGAACCGCGCCCGCCGCGCCACCCGCGCTGCGCCCGGTGCCCGGCCGGCCGTTCGGCGTCTACATCCACGTCCCGTTCTGCGCGACCCGCTGCGGATACTGCGACTTCAACACGTATACCGCCGCCGAGCTCGGTGGCGCCAGCACCGACGGCTGGCTGGCGGCGCTGCGCACCGAGCTCACGTTGGCCGCCGCGCACCTGGACACCCTGCCCACGGTGCAGACCGTGTTCGTCGGCGGCGGCACCCCGTCGTTGCTGGGCGCCGACGGGCTGCGCGCGGTGCTCGACGCCGTGCGCGCGCACTTCACCCTGGCCCCGGACGCCGAGGTCACCACCGAGGCCAACCCGGAGTCCACCTCGCCTGCGCTGTTCGAGGCGCTGCTGGCGGCCGGCTACACCCGGATCTCGCTGGGCATGCAGTCCACCGCGCCGCACGTGCTGGCGACGCTGGACCGCACCCACCGGCCGGGCCGGGCGCTGGACGCCGCGCGGGAGGCGCTGGCCGCCGGGTTCACCCACGTCAGCCTCGACCTCATCTACGGCACCCCGGGGGAGTCCGACGACGACCTGCTGCGTTCGGTGGACGCGGCGCTGGGCACCGGCATCGACCACCTGTCGGCGTACGCGCTGGTCGTCGAGGACGGCACCGCGATGGCCCGGCGGGTGCGCCGCGGCGAGCTGACCCCGCCCGACGACGACGTGCTGGCCCGCCGCTACGAACTGCTCGACGCGCGGCTGCGCGCCGCCGGATTCGACTGGTACGAGGTGTCCAACTGGAGCCGCCCGGGCGGGCGGTGCCGGCACAACATCGGCTACTGGAACGGCGGCGAATGGTGGGGCGCCGGGCCCGGCGCGCACGGCTTCGTCGGCGACGTCCGTTGGTGGAACGTCAAGCACCCCAACACATATGCGCAGACGCTGGCCGACGGCGCGCTGCCGGTCGCCGACTTCGAACAGCTCGACGCGGCCACCATGCACATCGAGGACGTGATGCTGCGGGTGCGGCTGCGCGACGGGCTGCCGCTGCAGCTGCTCAGCGACTCCGAACGTGCGCGCGCCGACGCCGTCGTCGCCGCCGGTCTGCTCACCCGCACGGGGGACCGGCTGGTGCTCACCGACCGCGGCCGGCTGCTGGCCGACGCCGTGGTGCGCGACCTGATCGACTGAGCGGTTGTTCCCGCCGATTCCCCGCGCCGGCGGGCGGGATGTTGAACCATTGACGGGCGGATGTCGTTGTGCTCAGCGATGACGACGGCCGAAAGCGTGGACAAGTGATGAGTGCCGGGCCCGAGCAGGCCGAACTGCTGCGTGCGGTGCACGACGAGCACCGCCACGCGCTGCTGCGCTACGTGCTGCGGCTGACCCGCGGTGACATGCCGTTCGCCGAGGATGTGGTGCAGGAGTCGCTGCTGCGGTTGTGGCGCAAACCCGAGGTCCTGCGTCAGTCCGGCGAGTCGGCGCGGGCGTGGCTGTTCACCGTCGCGCGTAACCTCGTCATCGACGACCGGCGCAGCGCGCGGTTCACCCGCGAACTGCAGACCGACGATGTCCCGGAACGGCCCTCGCTGGACGCGATCGGCCCGGCGGTCGACAAGTGGGTCCTCGCCGACGCGCTCAAATCGCTGAGCCCCGAGCACCGCACCGCGATCGTGCGGGCGTACTACCTCGGCCAGACCGTCAACGACATCGCCGCGCTGGAGAACGTCCCGCCGGGCACCGTGAAGTCGCGGCTTCACTACGCGTTGCGCGCGCTGCGGACCGCGCTGCAGGAGAGGGGAGTGGTCCAGTGACCGACCGGACACCCGATGACATCACGCAGTGGGATGCCGCCTACCTGCTCGACGCGCTGAACGCCGACGACCGTCGCACCTACGAGGACTACCTCGCCGCCCACCCCGAGCGCGCCGACGACCTCGCCGGGCTGGCCGGCCTGCCCGACCTGCTCGACGTCCTCAGCCCGCAGGAGGCGCTGGAGCTGACCGACCTCGGCGCACCCGCCGCCGCGGAGCCGGGCGGCGTCGCCAGCCTGGCCGAGGCGGCCGCGCGCCGGGAGCGCCGGGCGCGGCGCGGCATGCTCGCCGGGTTCGTCGCGGCGGCCGCGGCGCTGGCCGTGCTCGGCGGTGTAGTGGGGGCGACGGTCTTCCCGCGCACCCCGTCGGTGCAGACGGTCGCGATGGCGCCGATGCAGCCCGGCCAGCGCGAGGGTGTGACCGCCCAGCTCGCCGTCACCGAGAAGAAGTGGGGCACCGAACTGCACTGGTCGTGCGAGTACACCAGGGACTGGGCGCGGGAGGTCGACAGCTACGACATCGTGGTGACCACCCGCGACGGCCGCCAGACCGCGGTGGGCTCGTGGCGGCCCGCCGGGGACGAGGCGACCGGTCTGTCGGCGGCGACCAGCATCCCGAGGGAACAGATCGCCAGCATCGACATCCGGGTGTCGGGCACCGACCAGCCGCTGGCGATCCAGACGCTGTAGCCCCACGGCGTCACCCGTGCGCGCCGTCGGCCCCGTCGGAGCCGTTGGTGCCGCTGGTGCCGTTCCCGCCGTCGCCGCCGATCCCGCCGGAGCCGCTGGTGGCGTTGGCGCCGTTGCCCCCGTTGCCGCCGTTGCCGAACAGCAGACCGCCCACACCGCCGTCGCCGCCGCGCCCGGCGGGCCCGACACCGTTACCGCCGTTGCCGCCGTTGCCCCACAGCAGGCCGCCGCGGCCGCCGTTCTGGCCGGGCCCGCCGTCGGCGCCGTTGCCGATCAGCAGACCGGCGTTCTGGCCGGGTTCGACACCGTCGCCGATGAAGATCCCGACGAAGGAGCCGATGAGGTTGGGGGCGGCGCCGGCAGGCGCACCGGCGAACGTCGCCGGCCGCGGCCCGTCCGACCCGAGCGGCAGCACTGTGTCCGGACGCGCGGAAACCGGTGCGAACCGCAGTGTTTCGCGCTCAGCACGCAGCGCCCGCCGCGCGCTGTGCAGCCTCGGCGGCGTCAGCGCTGACGCGTCGCCGATGACGGCGGGTGCGACGCCGACCGGCGGGGCCGCGAACAGCGGGTTCGCCGCGGCGGTCACGGCGGGCGCCGGGTGCGCCACGGGTGCGACCACGATTCCGGGTGTCTCCGCCCCGGCGGGCCGCGGCGCCGCGACGCGCTCCGGTGGGCCGGCGGTGCCCACGACGGTCAGCGTCCCGGCCGCCAGCACCGCGGCCGCCACCGACAGGTGGGTGATCGTCTTGTCGTACATCATCTTTCGTTCCTTCCAACCTGCGGATCGAGCTCCTCGTCCACGACGGTCACGCTGGTCACCGCGATCCCGCAGCGCCGCAACTGTTCCCGTACGACGCTTTCGTCCTCGGCCTCGTGAACGCACAACACCCGCTCACCGGCGACGTAGCTGCGGATCCACCGGTAGGGCACGCCCAGCGAGGCGATCGCGTTCTCGGACCTGCGGGTGAACTCGGCCAGTCCGGCTCCGGTCAGCCCGCCGGGAACCGAGCGTTCGATGAGGAACCGTTTCATGGCATTCACGGTCGGCCACCGGGCGTCCGCGCACATGGGGAGAACCGCCCTATCTTGTTGCCGAACGTTGCCCTATTCGCGGCTGGGCTGCTGTTTTTGCTGGTGAGAAGGCATCGGCTGGGTACCATCGCGGCGTGCTGCTCCGCGAGCGCGACGATCAACTCGCCGAACTCACCGCCCGCGCCGACGCCGCACGGACCGGCACCGGCGGCCTGGTCCTGGTCTGCGGCGAGTCGGGTGCGGGCAAGACGTCGTTCGTCGAGACGTTCCTGGCGCGGTGGGTGGACGGGCAGCGGGTGCTGTGGGGCGTGTGTGACCCGCTGGGCACCCCGCGACCGCTCGGCCCGCTGCACGACGTGGCCGAGCAGTTGCACCCGTCGACCCGCGCCGTGCTGCGGGACGGCCGGCCGCCGCACGAGATCTTCGCCGCCGTCTGCGACGACCTGCGGGAACAGCCCACGGTGTTCGTCGTCGACGACCTGCACTGGGCCGACCAGGCCACCGTCGACCTGCTGCGCTCGCTGCTGCGCCGGATCGCGGGGACCAGCTCCCTGGTGGTCGGCACGGTGCGCGACGACGAGCTCACCCCCGGGCACCCGATGCGGCTGCTGCTCGGCGACGTCGCCCGCTCGCCCGCGGCGCACCGGCTGTCGCTGCCGCCGCTGACCCTCGACGGGGTGGCCGAGATCGTCGGCGACCGCGACGTCGAACCGGGATGGCTGCACCGGATCACCGGTGGCAACCCGTTTTTCGTGGTCGAAATGCTCGACCACACCGGGACGGACCTGCCGACGACGGTGCGCGACGCGATCCTGGCCCGCACCGTCGGTCTCGACGCCGCCGCCTGGGATCTGCTGTACCTGTTGGCGTGTGCACCGGGAGCGCTGCCCGACATCCTGTTGGCGCCGCTGAACGTCACGATTCCGACGCTGCGCACCCTCGACACCGCCAAGCTGATCCGGCGCAGCGACCGCGGTGTGGCGTTCCGCCACGACCTGTGCCGGCTGGCCGTCGAGAGCGTCATCCCGCCGGGCGCCGAGGTGGCGGTGCACCGGCGGATGATCGCGGCCTATCAGACTGTGCCCGAACCGGATCCGGCCGTGCTGACCCACCATGCGCTCGGCGCCGGCGACACCGGCCTGACCCGGCGGTCGGCCGCCCGGGCGGGCCGGGCGGCCGCGCGGTCCGGGGCGCACACCCAGGCGGCCGACTTCTACCGCACCGCACTGGAATACGGCGGTGAGCTGGCGCCGGGCGAGGAGGCCGATCTGCTCGAGGCCCTCGCCGACGAGTACTACCTGACCGACCGTCTCGACGACGCGATCGGCGCCCGGCGCCGCGCCCTGCGGCTGCGCGAACAGGAGGGCGACCGGCGCGCGGTCGGCGTCAACCACTGCCTGCTGGCCCGCTACGAACTCGACAACGCCGACCGGTCCCGCGCCGAGTGGCACGCCGCCCTGGCGGTCGAGGTGATCGACAGGTGCCCCGACGCCGACCCCGCGTCGCTCGGACACGCGCTGGCCTCCAGGGCCTACTTCGCGGTGCTGGCAAGCGACTTCGCCGCGGCGCACCGGCTGCTGGTGCGGGCGCGCGCGCTCGCCGACCGCGCCGACGACCCCACCCTGGCGGTCAAGGTCGGCCTGGTCGAGGGCTACTGCGGTCTGCTCGAAGGTGACGAGGGCGCCCGCGACGCGATCCTGGCGGTCGCCGGCTCGGCGCCCGCGGACTTCGACGAGATCTACTCGACTGGCTACACCACCCTGGTGTTCCTCGACATCGAACAGCGCAGGCTCGACCGCGCCGCCGACCTGCTGGCCGCCGCGATCCCGGCCAGCATCGAGCGTGACGTGCCGATCGGCCGGGCCTTCCTGCTCGGCATGCGCGCCAGAGTCGAACTCCTGCTGGGCAATTGGACCGACGCCGACTACTACGCGCAGAGCGTGCTCGGTAGCCCGAGCTCACCGCTGGCCCGCACCTCGCCGCTGCTGGTCGAGGCACTCCTCGCGGTACGCAGGCACGGGCCGGAGTCCGGCTCCCGGGGTATCGACGAGGCGTGGCGCGTGCTGTCGGGCTTCGATGACCATCTGCGGTTGCTGCCCGCCGCGGCGATCGCCGAACGCGCCTGGGTCACCGACGCCGCCGATCCGCTGGTCGCGGAGTGCCGGACGCTGCTGGAACGCGCGCCGGTCGACGGCGCCGAGTGGGGCCGCGGCCAGCTGGCGATGTGGCTGTGCCGCCTCGACCCCGGGTTCCAGGCCCACGGCGTCGCTTCGCCGAGGCCGCCGAGGCGTTCACCCGGCTGTCGACACCGTACGAGGCCGCCCTGGCGCTCATCGACGCGGCGGAACCGGAGTCGACCCGGCGCGGCCTGGACCTGCTCGACCGGCTCGGCGCCGTCGCGGTGGCCGCCAAGGTGCGCCGCGACCTGCGGTCGGCCGGGCAGCCGGTGGTGCCGGCGCGGCGGCGCACCAGCACGATCGCCCACCCGGCGGGCCTGACCGCCCGCCAGGTCGAGGTGCTGCGGCTGATGGCGGACGGGTTGACCAACGCCGAGCTGGCCGAGCGGCTGTACCTGTCGGTCAAGACCGTCGGCCACCACGTGTCGGCGATCCTGGCCAAGCTCGGGGTCGCCAGCCGGCGCGAGGCGATCCGGCGGGCCCGCGACCTGGGCCTGCTGTCCTGACCGGTGTGACGCAAATCGGCAGGTGTAGCGCTCGGCGCCGGGAGCGGATATGTCACTATTGCTGGCATGCCCAACGACTTGTTAGGTAAGGCTAGCCAGATTTCGGCGCATCCCGGCGGGCGCTGACGTGGGCGTTCCCGAGACACCCGAGCCGATCGCGATCATCGGCATGGGCTGCCGCGTGGCCGGGGACATCGGCACCCCGGCCCGGCTCTGGCGCTTCCTGCTCGCGGGCGGCAGCAACGTCCGCGACATCCCCGAGGACCGCTGGGAGCCCTACCTGCGCCGCGACCCGCGCAACGCCGCGGTGCTCAAGGAGACCACCCGGCTGGGCACCTTCCTCGACGACCTGGCCGGCTTCGACGCCGAGTTCTTCGGTGTGTCCCCGCGCGAAGCCGAGCTGATGGACCCCCAGCAGCGCCTCGCGCTGGAGGTCAGCTGGGAGGCCCTCGAACACGCGGGTGTGCCGCCGCGGTCGCTGGCGGGCACCGACACCGCGGTGCTGATGGGCGTCAACTCCGACGACTACGGCAAGCTGCTGATGGAGGACCTCACCGGCATCGAGGCGTGGACCGGGATCGGCACCTCGCTGTGCGGGGTGGCCAACCGGGTGTCACACCTGCTGGACCTGCGCGGCCCGAGCGTCGCGCTGGACGCCGCCTGTGCGGCCTCACTGGTGGCCGTGCACCAGGCCTGCCAATTGCTGCGCGCCGGGGAGACCTCGCTGGCGCTGGCCGGCGGGGTCAGCGCGCTGATCGGGCCCGGCCTGACCCGGGTGCTCGACGTGGCCGGGGCCACCGCCCCGGACGGTCGCTGCAAGACCTTCGACGCCGCCGCCGACGGGTACGGCCGCGGTGAGGGCGCGGGAGTGGTGGTGCTCAAGCGCCTGTCCGACGCACTGCGCGACGGTGACCACGTGTACGCCGTGGTGCGCGGCGGCGCCGTCGCCCAGGACGGCCGCACCGTCGGGATCATGTCGCCCAACGGCGACGCCCAGGCCGACATGTTCCGGCGCGCTTGCGAATTCGCCGGAGTCGAACCGTTGAGCGTGGACTTCGTCGAGGCCCACGGCACCGGCACCCCGACCGGCGACCCGACCGAGGTGCGCGCGTTGGCGTCGGTCTACGGCGCGGGCAGGCCCGCCGACGCGCCGTGCCGCATCGGCTCGGTGAAACCCAACGTCGGCCACCTGGAGGGCGGGGCGGGTGTGCTCGGCCTGATCAAGGCCGCCCTCGCGCTGCACCACGAGACCATCCCGCCGACGGCCGGCATCACCGAACTCACCCCGGCGGTGGACTGGGCCGCCAGCGGCCTGCGGGTGCCCACCGAGGCCGAACCGTGGCCCCGCACCGGCACACCGCGCCGCGCGGCGGTCTGCAGCTACGGCTACGGCGGAACCATCGCGCACGTGCTGCTCGAGGAGGCGCCCGCCGTCACCGAACTCCCAGCCGAAACCACAGGGGCGCAACGATATCCGGTGATCCTCCCGGTCTCGGCGCGCTCGGCCGCCCGGCTGCGGGTGCAGGCAGGCGCGCTCGCCGAGCACCTCCGCGACACCGCGCCCGATCTCGACCGGGTCGCGGCCACCCTGTGGCGGCGCCGGTCGCACGAGTCCGCGCGGGCCGCTGTGGTCGCCGACAGTGCCGCCGACGCGGTCGCCGCGCTGACCGCGCTCGCCGACGAGCGGCCCGACCCCGCCGTGGTGTCCGGCACCGCGCTGCCCGGCGACGGCGCGGTGTGGGTGTTCTCCGGGCACGGCTCGCACTGGGCTGGGATGGGGCGCGAACTGCTCACCACCGCAACCGAATTCGCCGAGATCATCGACACCGTCGACCCGGTGTTCAACCGCGAGTTGGGTTTCTCCGCGCGCGCGGCGCTGACCTCCGGCGAGCTCGGCGGCACCGACCGGGTGCAGGCGCTGACGTTCGCGATGCAGGCGGGGCTGGCCGCGGTGCTGCGCGCCCGCGGGGTGCGGCCGGCCGCGGTGATCGGCCATTCGGTCGGCGAGGTCGCCGCCTGTGTGGCCGCCGGGGTGTTCGACCTGACCGTCGGCGCCCACGTCGCCTGCTACCGGGCGCGCGGCTTCCGCTCGGTGATGGGCCGCGGCGCCATGGCGCTGGTGCGGCTGCCGTTCGACGAGGCCGGCCGCCGGCTGGCCGGCCGCTCCGACGTGGTGGCCGCGATCAGCGCGTCCCCGGAGTCGACGGTGATCTCCGGGGAGCTCGCCGCCGTCGAGCAGGTGTGCGAGCAGTGGAGCGCCGACGGCGCGATGGTCCGGCGCGTCAACACCGACGTCGCGTTCCACAGCCCGGCGATGGACGGCCTCACCGCCGACCTGGGTCGGCTGGTCGCGCAGCTGCCGCCGCCGCGCACACCCGAGATCCCGCTCTACACAACGGCTCTGGCCGATCCTCGGTCGGACGCCCCGCGCGACCGGCACTACTGGGTGGCCAACCTGCGCGACCGGGTGCGGTTCGCCGAGGCGGTCAGCGCCGCGGTCGACGACGGGCACCGCGTCTTCCTCGAGGTGTCGGCGCACCCGGTGGTGGCGCACTCGATCGTCGAGACGCTCGGCCACGCCGGTGTGCGCGACCACGCGGTGGTGCCGCTGCTGCGCCGCGACAAGCCCGAGATGCGTTCGGTGGCAACGGCGCTCGCCCAGCTGCACTGCTACGGGGTGCCGGTCGACCCGGGCCTGCCCGCCGAGGCGCCGTGGGCCGACGACGTGCCGGTCACGCGGTGGCAGCACCGGCGGTTCTGGCGCACCCCGACCCCGCCGCCCGGCGGCCGCGGCGTCCACGACGTCGACAGCCACACCCTGCTCGGTGGGCGCACCGAGGTGACCGGGCCGCTGGCCGCCCGGATGTGGCAGACCCGCGTCGACCTCGACACCCGGCCCTATCCGGGCGACCACCCGGTCAAGGGCACCGAGATCGTGCCCGCCGCGGTCATTCTCAACACCTTCCTGACCGCGGCCGCCGACGTCGGCGGCCCCGGCCTGGTCGACGTGCGGCTGCGCACCCCCGTCGCCCCCGGCCGCGCCCGCGATGTCCAGGTGGTGCTCGCCGACCGGGCGCTCACCCTGGCCAGCCGCCTGGTCGACGACGAGGACGACGACGGCGGCTGGCTGACCCACAGCAGCGCGGTGGTGGCCACCGACGAGCACGACATCGACGACCTGGTCGGCGAGGTGATCGACGCGACCGCCGCCCGGCGGCGGTGCCCGCGACCGTTGCCGTCGACGCACGTGGTCGACACCCTGGCCACCCTCGGGGTGGCCGCGATGGGCTTCGACTGGGAGATCCTCGACCTGCACGGCGGCGAGGGTGAACTGCTCGCCCGCGTCGCCGCCCGCGCCGACCGCCGCACCCCGCAGAGCTGGGCGCCGCTGCTGGACGCGGCCACCTCGGCGGCGTCGACGGTGTTCGACGGGCCGCCGCGGCTGCGGATGCCTGCCCGGCTGGAGCGGGTGCGGGTGCACGGCGCCCCGCCGGCCGTCGCACTGCTGCACGTGCGGCGCAGGCCCGGCACCACCACCACCGACGTCTGGCTCGGCGACGAGTCCGGCACGGTGCTCGCCACGCTCACCGGGATGACGTTCGACCAGCTCGAGAACCCGTCGGGCAGCGACGTGTCGCGGATGGTGCACCGGGTGGCGTGGCATCCGCTGACCTGGGACGCGCAGGCGCGGCCCAGCGCGGTGGTGGTCGTCGGCGGCGACGAGGCCACCCGTGACCTCGTCGCCCGTGACCTGCGGGCCGCCGGTGTGCCGCACGCGTTCTACCGCGATGCCGGCGACATCGCCTCGGCGACAGCGGGTCTGGACCGCGACGCGATCGTGCTGGTGCTGCCCGCCGCGCAGGGGAACCCACAGGGCCCGGTGGCCGCGGTCATGCAGACCCTGCGCACGCTGCTGGACAGCGGCGCCGCCGCGCGGATGTGGGTGCTGACGCAGCGGGTGCACGAGGGGGAGAACCTCGCCCACGCCCCGCTGTGGGGCCTGGCCCGGGTCGCGGCGGCCGAACATCCGGCGCAGTTCGGCGGTGTGCTCGACGTGTCCGGTGAGGACCTGCCGGTCGGGGTGCTGGCCGGTGTGCGGGGTCATCCCGTGGTGGTGGTCCGCGACGGGGTGGCCTACACCGCGCGGCTGGCGCCCGCCGCGGGCGGCGCCGGCACCCCGCTGCGGTGTTCGGCGGGCGGCACCTACGTGATCACCGGCGGCACCGGTGCGCTGGGCCTGCGGATGGCCCAGCGGCTGGCCGACGCCGGTGCCCGCCGCCTGGTGCTGCTGTCCCGCCGGGGTATGCCGGAACGCTCGCAGTGGCAACCGGATTCGGAGGTGGTCCGCACGGTGTCGGCGCTCGAGGAGCGCGGCATCACCGTGCACGTGGTCGCGATGGACATCGCCGCGCCGGGGGCCGCCGAGGTGCTGGGCGCCGCGCTGCGCGACCTGCCGCCGGTACGCGGGGTGGTGCACGCCGCCGGGGTGGAGGCCGGTGCGCTGCTGGTCAACACCACCGCCGACGACTTCGCCGCCGCGATGCGGCCGAAGGTGGACGGCACCCTGACCCTGCACGAGCTGTTCCCGCCCGAACAGCTGGACTGGCTGATCCTGTTCTCGTCGTGCGGTTATCTGGCCGGGTTTCCCGGCCAGGGCGCGTACGCGTGCGCGAACTCGTTCCTCGACGTGATGGCGCGCCACCGGCGTCGGCTCGGCGACCGCACCATCAGCGTCGCGTGGACGGCGTGGCGCGGCCTGGGCATGGGCTCGACCTCCGGGTTCATCGCCGCGCAGCTCGACGCGCTCGGCATGGACACCGTCGGCGCCGACGAGGCCATGCGCGCCCTGGACCTGGCGATGCGCTACGACGACCCGAACGTCGTTGTGCTGCCCACACTTCCGGCTGCCGCGGCGGTGCCGATGCTGGCCGACGTGGCGCCCGCGCAGACTGAGGAGCCGGACGACGACGACACCGCGGCGGGCCTGCTGGACGCCGACCCGGAGCGGGTCGAGCGGCTGGTGATCGCGGCGGTGGCCGCGCAGCTGGGCGTGGCCGACGACGACGTCGACACCGGCCTGCCGCTGGTGGAGGTCGGCGTGGACTCCATCATGACGGTCGGGCTGCTGCGCACGCTGGAGAAGCAGACCGGGCTGTCGCTTCCGCCCACGCTGTTGTGGGAATACCCAACGGCCGCGGCGGTTTCCGAGCGGATCGTGGACCTGCTGGCCGCTGGGGCCGATCAGCTCGAAGCGTCCTGACTCAGTCCTGATCGACGAGCTGCGCCACGACCTTCTTCTTGTCCACCTTGCCCACTGGCGTCTTCGGCAGCGACGGAAGCGCCGCCAGCACGTCGGGCCGGCAGTGCGCGGAGACCCCGCGCTCGTCGAGGAACTCGTTGAGCTCGGCCAGGGTGATCGGCGCACCCTTGAACACCACTGCGGCGCAGATCTTCTCGCCGAGGAACTCGTCGGGCAGCGGGACCGCGGCCGCGGCGTAGATCGCCGGATGCGCGAACAGGTGCTCCTCGAGGTCGGACGCCGACACCGTCTCACCGCCGCGGTGGATGACGTCTTTGATCCGGCCGGTCACCTCGACGTAGCCGGCCCGCGGCCCGTCGGTGAAGATGCGCACGCGGTCGCCGCTGCGGTAGAAGCCGTCCGGGGTGAACGACCGCGCGTTGGCCTCCGGGTCGCGGTAGTAGCCGTTGAGGGTGTACGGCCCGCGTACCAGCAGTTCACCCTCCTCGCCGGGCGCCACCTCGTCGCCGTTCTCGTCGACCACCCGCATCTCGTCGTGCGCGGACATCCTGCGGCCCTGGGTGTTGACCACCACGTCGCGCGGATCGCCGGGCCGGGTGAAGTTCAGCATGCCCTCGGCCATGCCGAAGATCTGCGACAGGCCGGGGGTGAGCCCGTCGAGGATGTACTCGGCCTCCTGCGGTGTCATCCGCGACCCGCCGACCTGCACCACCCGCAGCGACGTCGGCAGCACCGGCTCCCACTCACAGGCCTGGGTCCACACCTTGGCCAGCGCGTTGACCAGGCCGGTGACCGTCACCTTGTACTTGTCGATCAGCGCGAAACACGCCTCCGGGCTGGCGTCGGCGGTGAACACCGACGGCGCACCGACGGTCATCGAGCCCAGCAGGCCCGGGCAGCCCAGCGGGAAGTTGTGCCCGGCGGGCAGCACCACGAGATACACGTCGTCGCTGGTCATTCCGAGCGACTGCGCGCTGGCCTTGGCGGTGTAGACGTAGTCGTTGTGGGTGCGGGCGATCAGCTTGGGCAGCCCCGTCGTACCGCCCGACACCAGCAGCAGCGCGGGCACATCCGGGTCGATCGGCGGGCGTTGCGGGGCGGGGCCGTCGAAATCGGCCAGCGCGTACCAGGATTCGAACCGGCCCGGGTCGCCGGCGACGAACACGTGCCGCAGCGCCGGGTTGTTGGTCACCAGGTTCTCGGCCAGCTCGCGGTAGTCGAAGCCGGCGATGACGTCGGGCACGATCAGCGCGACCGCACCGCTGACCGCGGCGAAGTGGTTGAGCTCGGCGTGCCGGTGGCCGGGCAGACACATCACCGGCACCAGCGCGGCGCGCAGCACCCCGAACAGCGCGACGGCGAACTCACACGTGTTGGGCAGCTGCACCAGCACCCGGTCGCCGGGGCGCAGGCCGCGCGCGGTGAGCGCGGCGGCGATCCGGTCGGCCTTGGCGTCGAGCTCGGCGTAGGTGTAGCTGACCTCCGGATCGATGATCGCGGTGCGGTCCGGCCACTGCGCGACGGCGTCGGCGAGGATCGAGTCCAGCGGCCGGTCCTCCCAGTACCCGGCGCGCCGGTACTCCGCGGCCCGGTCGGGTGGGAACGGGACGAATCCGTCCAGCAGGTCGCCGACATCGGATATGCGCTGTTCGTAACCGGTGCTCATGCGGGGTGACGCCTTCGGGGTAGGGGTGTGTGACAGGCGGAAACTAAGGTAGCGTACCCCCGGTTAGTTAGGGCAGCCTGTACTAATTTCGGAGGACCGCGAGTGGGTGCTGGTGAGACCGGAGCGACGACCCCTGCGTCGGTGCGGGAGGAGGTCGCCGAACTTCTGGGTGTGCGGCCCGAGGAGGTCGACCCCGACGCGGACCTGATCGCCTCGGGCCTGGACTCGATCCGGATGATGTCGCTGTCCGGGCGGTGGCGCAAACAGGGTCTCGACATCAACTTCGCGGCCCTGGCCGAGAAGCCGACCGTCGCCGCGTGGACCGAGCTGGTGGCGTCGCGGCTGGGGGAGAGCGCCGCCGCGGGGCAACCCGAAGCGGTCCCCGTCGTCGCCGCGGATGACGACGAACCGTTCCCGCTCGGCCCGATGCAGCACGCGATGTGGCTGGGCCGCAACGAGGATCAACAGCTGGGCGGGGTGGCGGCGCACCTGTACGTCGAATTCGACGGTGCGGGTGTCGATCCCGAGCGGCTGCGCTACGCCGCCGCCAAACTCATTGCGCGCCACCCGATGCTGCGGGTGGAGATCCTGCCCGACGGCACCCAGCGCATCGGTGACCGCGACCTGCCGGTCACCGTCTACGACCTGCGCGACCTCGACGAGGCCGCCGCCGAGGCGCGGCTGGAGGAGATCCGGCACCAGAAGTCACACCAGATCCTCGACGGCGACGTGCTCGAGCTGAGCCTGTCGCTGCGCCCGGACGGCCGCACCCGGCTGCACGTCGACATGGACATGAACGCCTCCGACGCGGTGAGCTACCGCAAGTTCATGGCCGACCTGGCGGTGTTCTACCGCGGCGGCGACCTGCCCGAGCTGCGCTACACCTATCGCCAGTACCGCGCCGCCCTGGCCGCCACCGATCCCGGCCCGTCCGAGGAGGACCGGCGGTGGTGGGCCGAGCGGATCCCGGAGCTGCCCGAACCGCCTGTGCTGCCGCTGGTTCCGCCCGCCGAACAGAACGACCCGCGGCGCAGCGTGCGGCTGTGGCACATCTTCGACGTGCCCACCCGCGACGCGCTGTTCGCCGCCGCGCACCGCCGCGGCCTGACCCCCGCCATGGCGGTGGCCGCGTCGTACGCCAACGCGCTGGCCCGCTGGTCGACCGGGTCGCGGTTCCTGCTGAACCTGCCGATGTTCGGCCGCGAGCCGTTCCACCCCGACGTCGAGAAGCTGGTCGGCTGCTTCACCTCCTCGCTGATGCTCGACATCGACCTGACCGAGACCCGCACCCCGGCGCAGCGGGCGCGGGCGGTGCAGGAGACCCTGCACGCCACCGCGCAGCACTCCAGCTACTCCGGGCTGTCGGTGCTGCGCGACCTCGGCCGCCACCGTGGCCACCAGGTGCTGGCGCCGATCGTCTACACCAGCGCGCTGGGCCTCGGCGACCTGTTCGCCGGTGAGGTGCTCGAGCAGTTCGGCAAGCCGGTGTGGACGATCTCGCAGGGCCCGCAGGTGCTCATCGACGCGCAGGCCACCCCGCTGGTCGACGGGCTGATGATCAACTGGGACGTCCGCGTCGAGGCGTTCCGGCCCGGTGTCGCCGACGCGATGTTCGCCTACCACATCGCCGAGCTGACCCGGCTGGCCACCGACGACGGCGCCTGGGACCGGCCCGACCCGCCCGCGGTGCCGGAGGCCCAGCTCGCCGTGCGCCGGGCGGTCAACTCCAGGACCGCGCCGGCCAGCGGAGAAGCGTTGCACGACGGCTTCTTCCGCGCCGCCGGGCGGACCCCCGACGCCACCGCGGTGATCGACCGCGACGGCGAGCTCAGCTACGCCGAGCTGCGCCGCCGCGCCCTCGGGGTGACCGCGGCGCTGCGGGCCAACGGGGTCGCGCCCGGCGACGTCGTCGCCCTGATCGGGCCCAAGTGCACCGAGCAGATCCCCGCCGTGCTGGGCATCCTCGCCGCCGGCGCGGCCTACCTGCCCGTCGGCGCCGACCAGCCCGCCGAGCGCACCGCCCGCATCCTCGATGCCAGCGGCGTCGCGGCGATCCTGACCTGCGGCGGCCAGCCGGCGCCGTCGGCCGCGGTGCCGCAGCTGACCGTCGCCGACGCCGTCGCCTTCGAGCCCGCCGCCGAACCGGCGGCCGTCGACCCGAACGCGCTTGCCTACGTGCTGTTCACGTCCGGCTCGACCGGCGAACCCAAGGGCGTGGAGCTCACCCACGACGCGGTGATGAACACCGTCGAGTTCCTCAGCGATCACTTCGCGCTCACCGCGCGCGACCGCAGCCTGGCGCTGGCCTCGCTGGAGGCCGACATGTCGGTGCTGGAGATCTTCGCGCCGCTGCGCGCCGGCGGCACGGTCGTGGTCGTCGACGAGGACCAGCGCCGCGACCCCGACGCGTGGGCCGACCTGATCGCCCGCCACCGCGTGACGTTCCTGAACTGGATGCCCGGCTGGCTCGACATGCTGCTCGAGGTCGGCGGCGACCGGCTCACCAGCCTGCGGGTGGTGCTGCTCGGCGGCGACTGGGTACGCCCGGAACTGATTCGCGCCCTGCGCAGGTCGGCGCCCGGGGTGCGGGCTGCCGGTCTCGGCGGCGCTACCGAGACCGCGGTGCACGGCACGCTGTGCGAGGTCGAGGGCGACCCGCCCGCGCACTGGACGTCGGTGCCCTACGGCACCCCGTTCCCGAACAACGCCTGCCGCGTGGTGGCCGCCGACGGCTCGGACTGCCCGGACTGGGTGCCCGGCGAGCTGTGGTTCACCGGGCGCGGTATCGCCCGCGGCTACCGCGGCAGGCCAGACCTGACCGCCGAGAAGTTCGTCGCCCACGACGGCCGGATCTGGTACCGCACCGGCGATCTGGTGCGCTACCTGCCCGACGGGTCGCTGGAGTTCGTCGGCCGCGCCGACCACCGGGTCAAGATCAGCGGCTACCGCATCGAGCTCGGCGAGGTGGAGTCCGCGCTCAAACGCGTCGCCGGCGTCGACGCCGCGGTGGCCGCCGTCGTCCCCGGGCACCCCGACGTGCTGGCAGCGCTGGTACGCACCGACGACACCGGCCTCGACGCGCAGACTGTCGCGGCGGCGCTGGCCGATCTGGTGCCCGCGCACATGATCCCGAAGATCATCGTCGTCACCGACCGGATCCCGTTCACCGTCAACGGCAAGATCGACCGCACCGCCGTCGCGCGAATCCTGGCCGAGGCGGAACCGCCTGCGGGACAGGGCTACCGGGCGCCCGGCAGCCCGCTGGAGACCGCGCTGACCGGCATCGTCGCCGACATCCTGGGCGTCGACAGCGCCGAGGTCGGCGTCGACGACGACTTCTTCGCCCTCGGCGGCGACTCGGTGCTGGCCACCCAGGTGATCGCCCGGGTGCGCGACTGGCTGGACACCCCGACGGCGACGGTCACCGACATGTTCGCCGCCCGCAGCGTGGCCGCCCTCGCCGAACGGCTGACCGCCCGCGAGGCGGACCCCGAGCGGCTCGACGCCGTCGCCGAGGTCTACCTCGAGGTGGCCGGGATGGACACCGCCGCCGTGCTCGACGAGCTGGAGTCCTCGGCCTAGTTGCGGGCCTGGCCGCTGTTGCGCCGAACGTGAGCTTGTGTGCGAAGAATCGGCGATTTTTCGGTCATAAGCTCACGTTCGGCGGGTAAGTGCATCGGCCAGCCGACGCCACTGCTCGTGCGGGAACTCCCGCGGATCGGCGGTGAGCACCTGCACGCACACGTGGTCGGCGCCGGCGTCGAGGTGTTCGCGCACCCGGCGCAGCACGGTGTCCTCGTCACCCCAGGCGATGATCGCGTCGAACAGCCGGTCGCTGACCGAGTCGACGTCGTCCTCGCTGAACCCGGTGCGCAACAGGTTGTTGCGGTAGTTCGGCAGCGCGAGATACGACTTCAGCCAATCGGTTCCGATGCCGCGGGCCTCGTCGCGGTCGGTGGTCAGCAGCACCGTCTGCTCGGGCAGCAGCAGCGGGCCGGTGCCCAGCTGCTCACGCGCGAAGCGGGTGTGGTCGGGGGTGACCAGGTACGGGTGCGCGCCGCGCGACCGTGTTGCGGCCAGCTCAAGCATCTTCGGCCCCAGCGCCGCGAGTACCCGGTTGGCCACCGGAACCGGTTGCGGCGTGGCGTCGATCGCGTCGAGGTAGGCGCGGGTGGCGGCCAGCGGCCTGCGGTACTTGCCGGGCTCCTTGGAGTCGATCAGCGGCGCGTGGCTGACGCCGATGCCGAGCAGCGTGCGCTCACGGTCGGCTTCGGGCAGCGCGGCGAACCGCGCGGCCACGTCGGCGGGGTCGTTCATCCAGAGGTTCAGGATGCCGGTGGCGATCACCACCTGCCTGGTCGACTTCAGCAGGTGCTCGACGGAGTCGAGGACGCCGCCGCTCACGTCGGGGATCCACAGCGCCGTGAAGCCGAGTTCCTCGAGTTCGGCGGCCGATTCGGCGGCCTGCCCCTGATCGCCGTACCGCAGTTGTGAAGTCCACACACCGACGCCTGCCAGATCCATGGCCGTCCTTTCCCGAGCTGTGCGATCGAGTAACCCCTCCCACGTTACGTAGCGGCCACCGGACGTCACGCGACCGGTAGGGTTAGGCGACCCTTAGTCGACGACCTCCCGGGAGGGTGCATGACCGCGGTGCAGACCGCACAGGCGCCGGAGACGGCGCCGGACGCCAAGCGCGCCGCGACGTACGACAAGCTCGCGCTGCAGCAGCTGCTGGCCCCGACCAGGGCCCGGTCGGCGCGAGCGCAGCGCTATCAACTGCTGGCGTCGGCGGCGACGATCGTCCCGTTCATCGGCATCGTCGAGATCGGCCGCGAGCTGCTCGGCGGCGACACCCCGGACGCCGGCCGGATCTGGATGGTCGTCGGCGTGGTCATCGCCGCGCTGTTGGTGCGCACCCTCGCCGGCGGTGCCGCACTGGCCGTCACCCACGCCGCCGACGTCGACCTGCAACGCTCGCTGCGGCTGCGCATCGTCGACAAGCTCGGCCGGCTGCCGCTGGGCTGGTTCTCCACCCGCTCCTCCGGGGAGGTCCGCAAGGCCGTCGAACACGACGTCGGCGAACTGCACTTCCTGGTGGCACATTCGGCGGTGGAGAACACCGGCGCGCTGGCCACCCCGCTGTTCGGGCTGATCTACTGCTTCTACCTGGACTGGCGTCTCGGCCTGCTCGCGATGGCGACGGTGCCGTTCTACATCGGCGTCTACGTGGCGCTGGGCCGCGACACCCGCACCCAGATGGAACGCCTGGACCGCGGCGTCGAACGCATCAGCGCGACGATCGTCGAGTTCATCGCGGGCGTCTCGGTGGTCAAGACGTTCGGCGAAACCGGCAAGGCGCACAAGCGGTTCGCCGATGCGGCCGACGAGTTCAACGACAGCTTCGCCGAATGGATCGGCCCGCTGGTGCGGGTCAAGGCGATCTCGTCGATCTTCATCGACACCCCGGTGCTGATGCTGGCCAACCTGGCAGGCGGTTACTGGTTCGTGCGCGCCGGCTGGGTCACCCCGATCGAGGTGCTGGGGTCGACGCTGGTCGCGGTGACGATCCCCGCCGCGGTGCTGACCGTCGGCTACTCCGCGCACATCAAACGCCAGGCCGCCGCGGCGGCGGGCCGGCTGCAGCGCCTGTTCGACACCCCGAACCTGCCGGTGCCGCGCGAACCGCAACGGCCGCAGGGTAACTCGGTCGAGTTCGACCGCGTGCGGTTCTCCTACGACGGGGTCAACACCGTGCTGCACGACGTGTCGCTGTCGCTGCCCGCCGGCACCATCACCGCGCTGGTCGGCCCGTCGGGCAGCGGCAAGTCCACGCTGGCCACCCTGGTGCCGCGCTTCCACGACGTCACCGCGGGCGCGGTGCGCGTCGGCGGCGTCGATGTCCGCGACGTCGCCCCGGGCGAGCTGTACCGCCACGTCGGCTTCGTGCTGCAGGACGTGTCGCTGCTCGCCATGAGCGTCGCCGACAACATCCGGCTCGGCCGTGCCGACGCCACCGACGACGAGGTGATCGCGGCCGCCGAGGCCGCCCAGATCCACGAGCGGATCCTGGCGCTGCCCAAGGGATATGACTCGGTCGTCGGCGACGACGCGCACTTCTCCGGTGGCGAGGCGCAGCGCGTCAGCATCGCCCGCGCGATACTGGCCGACACCCCGATCCTGGTGCTCGACGAGGCCACCGCGTTCGCCGACCCGGACTCCGAGGCGGCCATCCAGGAGGCGCTGGCCCGGCTGATCGTCGGGCGCACCGTGCTGGTGATCGCGCACCGGCTCGGCTCGATCGTCGCCGCCGACAACATCGTGGTGCTCGACGGCGGCCGCATCGTCGAACAGGGCCGCCACCACGACCTGCTCGCCGCCGACGGCCAGTACGCGCGGATGTGGCAGACCTACACCGCAGGCCAGGCACAGGAGGTCGCCCGATGATCCGCGGATTCCTGCAGATCCTCGGCCCCGAGCGGGGCACGATGTTCAAGTTCCTGGCCGTGGTGGGTCTGTACGGGGTGCTGCACGGCCTGGCGATGCTGTCGCTGGTGCCGATCACCGTCGCGCTGTTCGACGGCGACTACGCCGGCGCCGGGCGCTGGCTGCTGGCGATGGCCGCCGTCGTCGCCGTCGGCGCGGTGGTCAACTACGCCCAGGCCAAGCTGGCGATCCGGATGGCGCTGACCACGATGCGGCTGCTGCACCACCGGCTGGGCGACCACATGGTCACGCTGCCGCTGGGCTGGTTCACCCGCGACCGGGTCGGCGACGTCTCGCAGATCGCGGTCAAGGGCACCGTGTTCGTCGGCACCAGCGGCGGCAACCTGGTCACCCCGTTGGTGGTGAACACCGTCAGCGCGCTCACCGTCGCCGTCGGTCTGCTGTTCTTCGACTGGCGCATCGGACTGGTCGCGCTCGTCGGCGGTGCGCTGCTGGTGGTCTGCGGCCGGTTCACCTCGGGCCTGGTCGCCGCCGCCGAGGTGCGCACCCACGACGCCGCCACCGAGGTCAACAACCGGGTTCTCGAGTTCGCGCGGCATCAGCCGACGCTGCGCGCCTTCGGCCGCACCGGGTCCGACTACACCCCGCTGCACGACGCGCTTCAGCGTCAGCACCGCGCAGGCCGCTCGGCGCTGTGGCAGTCGGTGGCCGGGCTGATGCTCAACGGTGTCGCGGTGCAGGCGGTGTTCTCGGTGCTGATCTCGGTCGCCGCGTGGATCGCGGTCAGCGGAGAGGTCAACCCGGTCACGCTGGTGGCGATCCTCGGGCTGGCCGCGCGGTTCGCGTCGCCGCTGTCGCAGCTGGCCGAGCTCGGCTCGGCGATGCGGCTGGCGCGCGCCGAACTGCAGCGCATCACCTCGATCCTGGCGACCCCGGCGCTACCTGAGCCGGTCAGCCCGGTCGCGGTGGCCGACACGGGACGCGTCGAACTCGACGGCGTCTCGTTCGGCTACGACGGCCGGAAGGTGTTGAGCGACATCAGCTTCGCCGCCGAGCCCGGAACCATGACCGCGCTGGTCGGGCCGTCCGGGTCCGGGAAGTCGACGATCACCAAGCTGATCGCCCGGTTCTACGACGTCGACTCCGGCGTGGTGCGGGTCGGCGGCGTCGACGTGCGCGACCAGACCGCCGCCGACCTGATGGCGCAGCTGTCGCTGGTGTTCCAGGACGTCTACCTGTTCGACGACACCCTGTGGGAGAACATCCGGATCGGCCGCACCGACGCCACCGACGACGAGATCGTGGCGGCGGCGCGCACCGCTGGTCTGCTGTCGGTGGTCGAGCGGCTGCCCGACGGCTGGCAGACCCGTGTCGGCGAGGGCGGTTCGGCGCTGTCCGGCGGGGAGCGGCAACGGGTGTCGATCGCCCGCGCGCTGCTCAAGAACGCGCCGATCGTGCTGTTCGACGAGGCCACCAGCGCGCTGGACCCGGAGAACGAGCACCACGTCGCCGAGTCGATCCGCGCCCTGGCGCGTAGCAGCACGGTCATCGTCATCGCACACAAGCTGTCGACGGTCACCGCCGCGGACAACATCGTGGTGCTGTCCGGTCACGGCACGGTGGAGGACCAGGGTACGCACGCCGACCTGACGGACCGCGGTGGCCAGTACGCGCAGTTCTGGCGCCAACGGGTCGCGGCCAGCGGGTGGGTGATGGCCGGTTCGGACTGATCTGCGCAGGTCAGATCGCTGCGGGCGCGGGGTGTGACATCGCCCGCGCAACTCGTGTGTAGGCGTATCCGAGGTGGGAAGGATAGGGTAACCTCACTTCCACTTAGGGCAGCCTGCGCTAAACCACACGGAAGGGGTCTCATGGGTGTTTCCGCTGCCGACGTGACGCCGTCCCGCCCCATGGCCCCCTGGATCAAGCGCACCCCGGGCCGGACCTCCACCGGTGCGACCGTGGTCTTCCCGCACGCCGGCGGCGCCGCGGCCGCCTACCGGCCGCTCGCGGCCGCGCTGGCCGCCGGCGGCGACGACGCCTACGTCGTGCAGTACCCGCAGCGGGCCGACCGGCTGACCCACCCGGCGCCGGAGACCGTCGAGCAACTGGCCGAGGACCTGTTCGCGGCGGGGGACTGGGCCGGCATCGGGCCGCTGCGGCTGTTCGGTCACTGCATGGGCGCGGTGATCGCGTTCGAATTTGGCCGGGTCGCCGAGCGGCACGGTGTCGAGCTCCGCGCGCTGTGGGTGTCGGCCAGCCAGGCACCGTCGACCATCGCGACTTCGCCGCGACTGCCCACCGCGGACGCCGAGATCGTGGCCAACATGGTCGATCTCGGCGGCACCGACCCGCGGCTGCTGGAGGACGAGGACTTCGTGGAGCTGCTGGTGCGCGCGGTGCGCGCCGACTACCTGGCGTTCAACCGCTACGCGTGCGCGCCCGACGTCCGGCTCGCCGCCGACATCCACACCATCGGCGGCGAGTCCGACCACCGGATCAGCCCGGACATGTTGCGCGGCTGGCAGGTTCACACCCGCGGTGCGTTCACGACGACGCTGTTCGACGGCGGGCACTTCTACATCAACGACCACGTCGACGCGGTCGCGGAGTTGGTCAATGCGGTCTGACCGCCCGTCTGAGGAAGCGGCCGCCGACGATCCGATCGTGATCGTCGGCATGGCGCTCGAGGCCCCCGGCGGCATCACCACCGCCGAGCAGTACTGGGACCTGTTGGCCGGGCGCCGCGAAGGGCTGTGCCCGTTCCCGCGCGACCGCGGCTGGTCGGTGCGCGAGCTGTTCGACGGCTCCCGCCGCGACGGGTTCAAGCCGATCCACGACCTCGGCGGATTCCTCGACGGCGCCGCCGAATTCGACCCGGAGTTCTTCGGGATCTCACCGCGCGAGGCCGTCGCGATGGACCCGCAGCAGCGGGTGGCGCTGCGGGTGGCGTGGCGGGCGCTGGAGAACAGCGGCATCAACCCCGACGACCTCGCCGGCCACGACGCGGGCTGCTACGTCGGCGCGTCGACCATGGGCTACGGCCCGGATCTGGCCGAGTTCTCCGATCTCACCGGCCATCTCATGTCCGGTACCGCGCTGGGCGTGATCTCCGGGCGGATCGCCTACACGCTCGGGCTGGCCGGCCCCGCGCTGACCGTCGACACGTCGTGCTCGTCGACGCTGACCGCCATCCACACCGCCGCCGCGGCCCTGCGCGCCGGCGACTGCGACCTCGCGCTGGCCGGCGGGGTGTGCGTGATGGGATCGCCCGGCTTCTTCGTCGAGTTCTCCAAACAGCACGCGCTGTCCGACGACGGCCACTGCCGGCCCTACAGCGCCCACGCCAGCGGCACCGTCTGGGCCGAGGGTGCGGCGATGTTCGTGCTGCAGCGCCGATCCGCCGCACTGCGCGACGGCCGCGACGTGCTCGCCGAACTGCGCGTCACCTGCCTGAACCAGGACGGCCGCTCGGTGGGGCTGACCGCGCCCAGCGGCCAGGCGCAGGCCCGGCTGTTCGCGCGGGCTCTGCAGCGCGCCGGGGTGCGCCCGCACGACATCGGGATGATCGAGGGCCACGGCACCGCCACCCGGCTCGGCGACCGCACCGAGCTGATCTCGCTGGCGCAGACCTACGGTGACACCGAACCCGGCACCGGGCCGCTGCTCGGATCGGTCAAGTCCAACCTCGGCCACACCCAGGCCGCCGCCGGCGGGCTCGGCCTGGCCAAGGTGCTGATCGCCGCCGAGCGCGGCGCGGTCCCGCCCACCCTGCACGCCGAGGAGGCCAGCCGCGAAATCGACTGGGAATCCCAGGGATTGCGGCTGGCCACCGAGCTGACCCCGTGGCCCGCGGTGGACGGGCGGCGGCTGGGCGCGGTGACCGCGTTCGGGATGAGCGGCACCAACGCGCACCTGATCGTGTCGGTCCCGGCGAGCGAGGCCGCATGACGCGCCTGCCCGACGGCCGGGTGCCCGTGGTGCTCAGCGCCCACGCCGAGGACCTGCTGCCCGCCGACGCCGCGGCCATCCTGCGCTACACCGAGCACGCGGCCGACGTTCCCGGGGTCGCCGAGGTGGCTGCCGCCCTGCTGCGCACCCGCCGGATCCGCCGCCACCGCATCGTGATCCGCGCCGCCGACACCGCCGAACTGACCGGTGCGCTGCGCGCGGTCGCCGACGGCGACGACCACCCTCTGGTCACCCGGTCCTGCGAAACCGGTTCCCCGGTAACGGCGTTCGTCTTCCCCGGGCAGGGCAACCAGTGGCCGTCGATGGGTCTGCAGGCCTACCGGCGCTGCGCCGAGTACCGCGACCAGGCCGACCGGTGCGCCGAGGCGTTCGTCGCCGCCGGTCACCCGTCGCCGCTGCCGTACCTGCTGGCCGACCACACCGGCGGCACGTGGTCGCAGACCGAGATCCAGGGCGCGCAGTTCACCCACGCCGTCGCGCTGTCGCGGATCTGGCGCTCCTGCGGGATCCAGCCCGCCATGACGATCGGGCACAGCCTCGGGGAGGTGGCCGCCGCCCACGTCGCCGGCGCGATCACGCTGTCCGACGCGGTCGCCGTCGTCGCCGCCCGCGCCCGGGCCGTCGACCGGCTCAGCGGCGACCACCGGATGGCCGCGCTGGGCCTCGCACCCGCCGACGCCGACGCGCTGCTGGCCGAGGTGACCGGCTGGCTGGAGATCTCGGCGGTCAACGCCGCCACCTCGGTGGTGGTGGCGGGGGAGCGCACCGCGATCACCGCGCTGGTGACCACCGCCGGCGACCGCGGGGTATTCGCCCGCGAACTCGACGTCGACTATCCGGGTCACACCAGCGCGCTGGAGCCGCTGCGCGACGAGCTGGTCGCGATGCTGCCCGACGCCGAGTTCGCCGACAGCCCCGTCCGTTTCATCGCCTCCACCACCGGTGACGTGGTGCCCGCGGGCACCGGTTTCGCCGACTACTGGTACCGCAACCTGCGCCGGACCGTGCGGTTCGACCGCGCCGTCGGTGCCGCCCGCACCCTCGGGGCCACGGTGTTCGTCGAGATGTCCGCGCATCCCGCGCTGCGGTTCGCGCTCGGCGAGCTGGTCGGCGACGAGCTGGTTGTCGGCTCCGGGCACCGCGACGAACCCCTCACCGACTCGCTGTCGGCCAACATCGCCGCGGTCGCCGCCGCCGACCCGGCCTACCGCTGGATCGACCACGTCGACGTCGCGAACCAGCCGATCCTGCGGGGCTTTCCCAACGCGCCGATGCGCGCGGTGCGGCTGTGGGCCGAACCCCGCCGCCTCACCCCGGTCCAGACGGTCACCGTCGCCCACGAGACCTGGACGCCCACACAGGTTTCCGTCGAGCCCGGGCAGCGCGTCTCCGTCGTCGACCTCCCCGGTCCCCGCGGCCCGCTCGCCGACCGGTTACGCGCCGGGCTGACCGGGCACCCCGGCGTACAGCTCGTCGACCCCGCCAAGGCCGACCTCGTTGTCGCCGTCGCCCCGATGCTCGACCACCCGGATGCCGGGCGGTCGGTCACCGAGATCGCCGCCCTGCTCGACGCCGGGCTGCTGGACTACCTCGACGCCGGGCCGGGGTGCCGGGCGGTGTGTCTGGTCACCGCAGGCGGTGAACACGTCCTCGACACCGAACCGGTCGCGCTGCCCGCCCAGGCCGCCCTGGCCGCGATGCACCGCAGCCTCGGCTTCGAGCACCCCGACCGGACGTTCCGCCACCTCGACGTGCCCACCTGGGACCCCGGTACCGCGCTGGCCGCCGCGGCGGTCGACGCCCTGCTCACCCCGCACACCGAGGCGGCGGTCCGCGAGAACGGTTCGGCACCCGCACTGTTCGTGCGCACCACCACCGAGACCCACGAGCCCGCACCCGCGTGGCACTCCGACCCCGCCGCGTTCGACGACGTGGTGATCACCGGCGGCACCGGCGCGGTCGGCCTGCACTTCGCCCGCTACCTGGCCGCGCACGGTGCCCGCCGTATCGTGCTGCTCAGCCGCCGCGGCCTCGACGAGTCGGTCCGCGCCGAGATCGCAGGAACCGCAACCGAAGTCATCGCACCCGTGTGCGACGTCACCGACCCGGCCGCCGTCGCTGAGACCGCGCGACAGCACGGCGGAGCCGGTGCCACGCTGCTCATCCACGCCGCGGGCACCGCCACGTTCACCGACCGCGACGGCCTCACCGGCGCCGTGCTCACCGACACCGCGGCCGCCAAACTCACCGGCCTGGCCAGCATGACAGAGCTGTGGCCGCTGCGCGCGCACGCCCGGATCCTGGTGTGCTCCTCGGTGTCCGGGGTGTGGGGTGGTCGCGGGCACGCCGCCTACTCGGCCGCCAACCGGATGCTCGACGTGATGGCCGGCCAGCTGCGCGCCGGCGGACGGCACTGCGCGGCGGCCCGTTACGGGCTGTGGCGCGGCGACGGCATCGCCGGCGCGAACGAGGTCACCCGCATCGAACGCTCCGGGCTGATCGCGATGGCAGCCGAGGCCGCCGTCGACGCCAGCCTGCGCACCTACCCGGCGGATCCGCTGCTGTTCAGCGCCGACCCCGACCGGATCCGGATCTTCCTCGGCGACCGCGAGGACCGTCCTGCCGCACAGGACCCGGCCGGCGGGGACATCCGGGCGCGGGTGCTCGCCGAGATCGCGACCGTGCTCAGCCTCGACGCCGCCGCGATCGACCCCACGACATCACTGCTCGACCTCGGCCTGGACTCGCTGCTGGCGCTCGATCTGCGCAAACGCCTGCAGCAGGCCACCGGGCGCAAGGTGGCGCTGGCGACCCTGCTGGGCGGCGTCACCGCCGGTGAACTCGTCACCGATCTGGCCGACACGACCCGAAAAGAGAAGGTGGATAACGCGTGACTGACACGGTCGACATCCGCGGACAGGCCGAGGACCGCCGGCTCGAGCTGCTGCGCCGCAGGCTCGCCGAGCGCGGCCTGCGCGCCGGCGACGGTCGGCCCGCCGTCCCGGCCACCGGGCTGTCGGACGGGCAGCGCCGGATGTGGTTCGTGCAGAACGCCGATCCGACCGGCGCCATCCTCAACATCTGCCTGTCCTACCGGATCACCGGCCCGCTCGACGTGGACCGGCTGCACGACGCGGTCCGCACCGTCGTCACCCGCCATCCCGTGCTGCGCACCACCTACCACGCCGACGACACCGGTGAACCCCGGCTGACCGTGCACGACGAGCTCGCGCCCGGCTGGGCCGTGCACGACCTCACCGGGCTCGGCGAGCACGCGCGCCGGCTGCGGCTGGAGGTGTTGGCGCAGCGCGAGTTCGGTGCACCGTTCGATCTGACCACCGACTCACCGCTGCGCCTCACCGTGGTGCGCACCGCGGCCGATGAGCACATCCTGCTGCTGGTGGCTCACCACATCGCGTGGGACGACGGCTGCTGGTCGGTGTTCTTCGGTGACCTCACCCGCGCCTACACCGGCCAGACGCTGCCGCCGCAGGCCGTCCCGCCCGCCCAGCACTTCGGACCCCTCGACGACGACCTCGAGTACTGGCGCACCGTGCTGGCCGACCCGCCCGAGCCGCTGGAGCTGCCGGGGCCCAACGGTTCGGCGGTGCCGACGAACTTCCGCTCGCAGCGCGTCACGCTGACGCTGCCGCAGCAGACCGCGGAGCGGGTGTCGGCGTTCGCCAAGGAGATCGGCGCCACCCCGTACATGGTGCTGCTGGGCGGTTTCGCGGCGCTGATGCACCGCTACACCCACGCCGACGACTTCCTGGCGGCAGCCCCGGTGCTGAACCGGACCGCCGACCTGGAGAACGTGATCGGCTATTACGGCAACACCGTGGCGCTGCGACTGCGCCCGGCCGCCCGGCAGAGCTTCCGCGAGCTCACCGAGCACGCCCGCGACGTCGCCGTCGGCGCGTTCGCCCACCAGCGCATCAACATGGACCGGGTGGTCCGCGAGATCAATCCGGACCGCCGCCACGGCGTCGAGCGGATGACCCGGGTGACGTTCGGCGCCCGCGGCGCCGACGGGCCGGGCTTCAATCCGCCCGGAATCACCTGCCGCCGCGCTGAACTGCGCGGCCAGCTCACCCAGCTGCCGCTGGGGTTCATGGTCGAGTTCGACGGCGACACGATCGAGATCGAGGTCGAGTACCTCGTCGAGATCCTCGACGCCGCACTGGCCCGCCAGCTGCTGGAGCACTACGCGGTACTGCTCGACGACGCCGTGGGCCGCCCCGACACGCCGATCGGTGAACTGAACGTGATGGGCCCCGCCGACGCCGCATGGCTGCGCCGGGTTTCGGCGGGCGAGCGGTTCGACACCCCGCCGTCGACCATCACCGCGCTGGTGGAGGCACAGGCCGCGCGCACCCCCGACGCCGTCGCCGTCGTCTACGAGGGCCGCCATTGCTCCTACCGCGAACTCAACGAGTCGGCGAACAAGGTGGCGCACTGGCTGATCGGTCAGGGCAACGGCACCGAGGACCGGGTCGCGGTGCTGCTGGACAAGTCGCCGGAACTGGTCATCACCGCGCTCGGCGTGCTCAAGGCCGGCGCCGTGTACCTGCCCGTCGACCCCACCTACCCCGAGGACCGGTTGACGTTCATCCTGTCCGACTCCGATCCGAAAATCATTGTCCGCGAACCGATCCCCGACACCGACGGGCTCCGCGACACCAACCCCACCGACGCCGACCGGGTGCGCCCGCTGTTCCCGGAGAGCACCGCGTACCTGATCTACACCTCCGGCTCCACCGGCCTGCCCAAGGGGGTACCGGTGCCGCACCGGCCGGTCGCCGAGTACTTCGTCTGGTTCAAGGGCGAATACGGCGTCGACGAGAGCGAGCGGCTGCTGCAGGTCGCCTCGCCGAGCTTCGACGTCTCGATCGCCGAGATCTTCGGCATGCTGGCCTGCGGCGGCCGGCTGGTCATCCCGCGCCCCGACGGGCTGCGCGACATCGGCTACCTGACCGACCTGCTGCAGAACGAGGGCATCACCTCGATGCACTTCGTGCCCTCACTGCTCGGGCTGTTCCTGTCGCTGCCGGGTGTGTCCCAGTGGCGCACCCTGCAGCGGGTGCCGATCGGCGGCGAGGCGCTGCCCGGCGAACTGGCCGACAAGTTCCACGCCACCTTCGACGCGCTGCTGCACAACTTCTACGGCCCCACCGAGACCGTGATCAACGCCAGCCGCTACAAGGTGGAGGGCAAGCAGGGCACCCGGATCGTGCCGATCGGCAAGCCCAAGATCAACACGCGGATCTACCTGCTCGACGAGGCGCTGCAACCCGTGCCGGTCGGCGTCATCGGCGAGATCTACATCGGCGGAACACATGTCGCGCGCGGCTACCACCGCCGCCCCGGCCTGACCGCGGAACGCTTTGTCGCCGACCCGTTCAACCCGGGCCAGCGGATGTACCGCTCCGGTGATCTGGCGCGGCGCAACGCCGACGGCGACATCGAGTTCGTCGGCCGCGCCGACGAGCAGGTCAAGATCCGCGGCTTCCGCATCGAACTCGGTGAGGTCGCCGCCGCCATCTCGGTGGACCCCAGCGTCGGTCAGGCCGTCGTGCTGGCCAGCGACCTGCCCGGTGTCGGCAAGGCGCTGGTCGGCTACGTCACCCCCGCCGACGGCGCGGAAACCGTTGACGTCGAACGCATCCGCGCCCGCGTCACCGCCGCGCTGCCCGAGTACATGAACCCCGCGGCCTACGTGGTGGTCGACGAGATCCCGGTCACCGCGCACGGCAAGATTGACCGCGCCGCGCTGCCCGAACCCGACATCGCATCCGGCGTGCAGTACCGGGAGCCGGGCGAGGGCGCCGAACGGCGGATCGCCGAACTGTTCGCCGAACTGCTCGAACGCGACCGCGTCGGCGCCGACCACTCGTTCTTCGACCTCGGCGGGCACTCGCTGCTGGCCACCAAACTCGTCGCCGCCATCCGCGCCGAGTTCGACGTCGACCTCGGGGTGCGCGAGGTCTTCGAACTCGGCACCGTCGCCGCGCTGGCCCGGCGCATCGACTCCGCGCAGACCGTCTCGGCCAGGCCGAAACTGGTTCCGGTGCCGCACGACGGCCCCCTGCAGATGTCGGCGTCACAGCTGCGGATGTGGTTCCAGTACCGCATCGACGGGCCCAGCCCGGTCAACAACATCCCGTTCGCGGCCCGCATCACCGGACCCTGCGATCCCGACGCGTTCGTCGCCGCGGTCCGCGACGTCGTGGACCGCCACGAGGTGCTGCGCACCACCTACCGCGAGATCGACGGCGCCCCCTACCAGGTCGTCGAGGACGGTCTCGAGATCGCCGTGCGGCGGGCCCGCGGCGCCGACGACGCCTGGCTGGCCGCCGAACTCGACAAGGAACGCCGCCACGTCTTCGACCTCGAGCGCCAGCCGCCGATCCGGCCCGCGGTGCTGACCACCCCCGACGCGCACGTCGTATCGCTGGTGGTGCACCACATCGCCGCCGACCACTGGTCGGCCATGGTGCTGTTCAGCGACCTGCTCACCGCCTACCGGGCCCGCCGGGCCGGCCGGGCCGGCCGCGCACCCGAATTCGCGCCGCTGCGCGTGCAGTACGCCGACTACGCCGCCTGGCAGGCCCGGTTGCTGGCCCAACCCGACGGCCCGATCGCCGCGCAGCGGGACTACTGGCGCGACCAACTGGCCGGCATCCCGGAGGAACCGGGCCTGGCACCGGACTTCCCGCGCCCGCCCGTGCTCAGCGGCGAGGGCGACGCGGTCGAGTTCGGCGTCGACGCCGCCACCCGAGCCCGGATCGCCGAGCTGAGCCGCGGACTCGGGGTCACCGAGTTCATGCTGCTGCAGGCCGCCGTCGCGATCGCGCTGCACAAAGCCGGTGAACGCCCGGACATTCCGTTGGGCACCCCGGTCGCCGGGCGCACCGAGGCCGAGCTCGACCAGCTGGTCGGGTTCTTCATCAACATCGTGGTGCTGCGCAACGACCTGCGGGAGAACCCGACGCTGCGCGAGGTGCTGCGCCGCGCCCGCGACACCGCGCTGGCCGCCTACGCCCACCAGGACCTGCCGTTCGACCAGGTCGTCGACGCGGTACGGCCGGTCCGATCGCTGTCGCGCAACCCGCTTTTCGGGGTCGTGGTGCACGTGCGCGACGCGGTGCCCGCCGACCAGGTCATCGAGTCCGGGCCGGACGGCGACACCGTGTTCACCGCGCTGGAACCGCCGTTCGACGTCGCGCACGCCGACCTGTCGGTGAACTTCTTCGGCACCGACGACGGCTACCGCGGTCACGTCATCTACCGCACCGACCTGTACCGCCGCGACACCGCCGAACGGTTCGCCGGCTGGCTGCGGCGGGTGCTGGCCGCGTTCGCCGACGATCCCGGCCAGCGGGTCCGCGACGTGCAGATCGCCGACCGCGAGGAACGCAGGCAGGTCGAGAGGTTCAGCGCCGCCGCGAAGGTCAGCGTGCTCGACGGGTGGCGCGACCCGGTCGCGATCGGCGCGGTCGGCGACGTCTACGAACACGTCACCGACGAGACCGGCACCCACCTGCGGCCCACCGGCCGACGCGCCCGCTGGACCGCCGACGGGCGCCTGGAGTACGTCGAGGCCGCCGCACCGCGCCGCAGCGCCGCCCCCGCGGGGGAGGCCGAACCGCCGCGCACCGACACCGAACGCGCGCTGGCCGCGCTGCTGGCCGAGGTCGTCAACGTGCCCGAGGTCAACCGCACCGACGACTTCTTCGAGCTCGGCGGCGACTCCATCCTCGCCGTGCAACTGGCCGCCAGGGCCCGCGACGCCGGGCTGGCCGTCACCGCGCGAATGGTGTTCGAGCACCCCACGATTCACGAGCTGGCCGCCGTCGTCGACGAGGCAGGCGCCGGGACGGACACCGACGACACCCGTCACGCGCCGATGGAGGCCTCCGGCCTGTCGCCGGACGAACTGGCCGCGGTCACCTCGATGTGGTCGCAATCCCATGAGGGAGCTTCGTGACCTCGACCCGGCAGGCCCCCGCCATCGAGGACGTGATGGCGCTCAGCCCCCTGCAGCAGGGGCTGTACTCGCTGTCGGCGCTGAGCACCGGCGGGGAGGACCCCTACGTCATCGCGATGGCCGCAGATGTCACCGGCGCGCTGGACACCGACCTGCTGCGCCGCTGCGCGGCCACCATGCTGGAGCGCCACCCCAACCTGCGCACCAGCTTCCTGCGCGCGGGCGCCAAGACGGTGCAGGTGGTGCCGGACCGGGTCGACGTGCCGTGGCGCCACCTCACCGCGACCGCCGACGAGGTGGCCGCGCTCGAGGCCGACGAACGCCGCCGCCCGTTCAACCTCGAACGCGGACCGGCGATCCGGTTCGTGCTCATCGAGGTCCCCGGGTCGCACTGGCGGTTCGTCGTCGTCGCCCACCACATCATCATCGACGGCTGGTCGCTGCCGCTGTTCGTCGGCGAGCTGATCGCGCTGTACCGCTCCGGCGGCGACACCTCGGTGCTGCCCCCGCCGCCGCGGCCCTACCGCGACTACATCGGCTGGCTGGCCCGCCGCGATCAGGAGGCCAGCCGCCGGCTGTGGCGTGAACACCTCGCCGGCCTCGACGGGCCCACCCTGGTCACCCCCGCGCTGACGTCGGGGGAGACGCCGACCGGCGCACCGCGCCGCACCGAGGTCACCCTCGACCGCGACGCCACCCGCCGGCTCGCCGACGCCGCCCGGGTACACGGCGTCACGGTCAACACCCTGGTCCAGATGGCCTGGGCGGCAATTCTTTCCGCGTTCACCGACCGGCACGACGTGGTGTTCGGTGTCACGGTGTCCGGCCGTCCCGGTGAGCTGTCCGGGGTGGAGACCATGGTCGGGCTGTTCATCAACACCGTCCCGCTGCGGGTGCGATTGGACCCGGCCGGCCGCATCGGCGCGCAGTGCGTGGCGCTGCAGCGCGAGGCCGCCCGGCTGCGCGACCACGGCTACCTGCCGCACAACGAACTGCGCGCACTCGGCGGCATCGGCGAACTGTTCGACACCCTGCTGGTGTACGAGAACTTCCCGCCCGGCGGACTGGTCGGCGGCGGCGACTTCGAGGCCAACGGCGCCGTCTTCACCCCCGCCGCGCTGGAGAGCGTGTCGCATTTCCCGGTCACCCTCGCCGCCCACATGGCCGGCGACGAGCTGACCGTGCTGGTCGAGATCGTCGACGGCGCACTCGGCCACATGACCGCCGAATCACTGGGCCGGCGGCTGCTGGTCACCGTCGAACGGCTGATCGCCAACTGGGACAAGCCGTTACGTGACCTCAACGTGCGACTCGACGGCGAGGAGGCCGTCACCACCAACCCCGAACCACTGCCCGCGCCGACCCATCTCGGCGTGCACACCGCGTTCACCGAGACCGCGGGCACGCGGCTGGCCTCACCCGCGCTGAGCTGGTCCGGCGGTGAGATGACCTACCGCGAACTCGACGAGGCCGCCGACCGGCTGGCCGGTGCGCTGGCCGCCCGCGGCGTCGGCGTCGAGACCCCGGTGGCGATCCTGCTGCCCCGCGGCCCGCAGTACGTGATCGCGATGTTCGCCGTGCTCAAGGCCGGCGGGGTGATCGTTCCGCTGGACCCCGGCATGCCCACCGACCGGATCGCCGACATCCTCGAGCAGTGCGGCGCCGGTGTCGTCGTCGACGCCGACCTGCTGGCCGCCACCGAACGCGAGGACCACGAGGACTTCCGCCCGGTGCCCGCGCGACCCGGTCAGGCCGCCTACACGGTGTTCACCTCCGGCACCACCGGGCGGCCCAAGGGCGTCATCGGCACCCACCGGGCCCTGCTCGCCTACGCCGAGGACCACGCGCGAAACGTGTTGCGCCCGGCGGCCGCCCGGCTGCGCCACCCCCTGCGGGTCGCGCACGCCTGGTCGTTCACGTTCGACGCGGCGTGGCAGCCGCTGGCCGCGCTGCTCGACGGGCACACCGTGCACATCGTCGACGACGCCACCCAGCGCGACGCCGAGGCGCTGGTGGAGACCATCGGCCGCTACGGCATCGACCTGATCGACACCACCCCGTCGATGTTCGCCCAACTGCGCGCCGTCGGCCTGCTGACCACGGTGCCGCTGGGCGTGCTGGCCCTCGGCGGGGAGGCCGTCGGGATCCCGGCGTGGACGATGATCCGCGACGAGTGCGCCCGCACCGGCATGACGGCCTACAACTGCTACGGCCCCACGGAGACCACCGTCGAGGCGGTGGTGGCGCCGATCGCCGACTACGACCAGCCGACCATCGGCAGACCCACCGCGCCGACCCGCGCCTACGTGCTGGACTCCTGGCTGCGGCCGGTGCCCGACGGGGTGGCCGGTGAGCTGTACCTGTCCGGCGACCAGCTCACCCGCGGCTACCTCGGCCGGGCCGGGGAGACCGCGGCCCGCTTCGTCGCCGATCCGTTCCACCCCGGCGAGCGGATGTACCGCACCGGTGACGTGGTGCGCCGCAGGCCCGACGGCGGCTTCGAGTTCCTCGGCCGCTCCGACGCCCAGGTCAAGATCCGCGGCTTCCGCGTCGAGCCCGCCGAGATCGCCGCGGTACTGCACAGCCATCCCGCCGTGCGGTACGCCCACGTCGTCGTGCGCCGCCGGAAATGGGGGCCACAACTGATCGCCTACGTCGCCGCCGACCCGGCACCCGAGGTCGCCGAACTACGCGCCCTGGTGGCCAAACGACTGCCGCGCTACATGGTTCCGCACGCGATCGTCGTGCTCGACCAGATGCCACTGACCGCGCACGGCAAGATCGACGAACCGGCCCTGGACGCCATCGCCGTCGCCGAAGCGCCGTCGGCCGCGCCGGCCACCCCGACCGAGAAGGCGCTCGCCGAGGTGCTCTGCGAACTGCTCGACGGCGTCGAGAGCAGCGGGGGGATCGATGTCACCGCGGACTTCCTCGCGCTCGGCCTGGACAGCATCGTCGCGCTGTCGGTGGTGCAGGCCGCCCGCCGCCGCGGCATCCCGCTGCGCGCCCGGCTGATGCTGGAGTGCGCGACGCTGCGCGACCTGGCCGCGGCCGTCGACACCGAGTCGGCCGCCCCCACCCATCCGGGCGACGAACCCGCGGGCCCGATCCCGGTGCTGCCCAACGTGCACTGGCTCTACGAACACGGCGACCCGCGGCGGCTGGCGCAGACCGAGGCGATCCGGCTGCCCGACACCGTCACCCGCGAGCAGCTCGACCGGCTGCTCGCCGCCGTCGTCGACGGCCACGAGATGCTGCGCAGCCGGCTCGACCGCGACACCATGACGTTCGTCGCGCACCGGCCCGCCGAGCTGCTCACCGAGGTGCGCGTCGACGGCGATCTGACCGCGGCGGTCGCCGAACACTCCGCTCAGTTGGTGGAAGGCCTTGACCCGCACCAGGGTCCGATGCTCAAGGCGGTGTGGCTGCGCCCGCCCGACGGGGGCGGTGTGCTGCTGCTGGCCGCGCACGTGCTCGCCATGGACCCGGCGTCGTGGCGGGTGGTGCTCGCCGAACTCGACGCCGGCTGGCACACGTTGGCGGCCGGCCGCGACCCGGCGCCCACCCCCGAGCACACCGGCTACCGGCGGTGGTCGCGGTTGCTGCGCGAGCGGGCGCAGGCCCTGGACACCGTCGACTTCTGGGCCGCCCAGCTCGACGGTCCCGACCCGCTGATCGGCGCCCGCCGGCTGGACCCGCGCACCGACCGGGCCCGCGACGTGACGGTGACGATGTCCTCGGTCGACCCCGACCTGACCCGCCGGCTGCTGGGCGCCGATACGCCGACGCCGCACCTGCTTGCCGCCGCCGCGGCGCGCACCGTCACCCGCTGGCGGCAGCGGCGCGGCCAGGAGCAACCCCCGGTGCTGCTGGCGCTGGAGACCCACGGCCGCGCCGACTCCGTCGTCGACGGTGCCGACACCTCCGACACCGTCGGGCTGCTCACCGCGATCTACCCGCTGCGCGTCACCGCGGCCGGCGACGTCCCGCAGATCCCCGGTGAGCCAATCGATTACGGTCTGCTGCGGTACCTGCGCGGCGACACCGCCGAACGCCTGGCCGCACTGCCCGAACCGCAGTTGCTGCTGAACTTCCTGGGCCGCGTGCACGTCGGCGTCGACATCGGTGCGCTGCGGCCCGACCGTGCGCTGCTGGCCGGGGTGAACCCGCTGCCCGAGCCGAATCTCGCGGTGCGCCACGAGCTGACCGTGCTCGCGGCGGTTCTGGGGGAGCCCGACGCGCCGGTGCTGGCCACCCAGTGGCGGACGCTGCCCGACATCCTGACCGCCGACGAGGTCGCCGCCTTGCAGGCGATCTGGGCGGACTCCCTACGAGAGGTCCTCTCATGAACCACACGCTGGCGATCATCGGTGCGGGCGCCAAGGCGGTCGCCGTCGCCGCCAAGGCCGCCGTTCTGCGCGACATGGGCGTCGACGCGCCCGACGTCGTCGCGGTCGAGAAGATCTGCGTCGGTGCCAACTGGCAGGCCGACGGCGGCTGGACCGACGGGGCGCACCGCCTGGGCACGAGCCCGGAGAAGGACGTCGGCTTCCCGTACCGCTCGTCGCTGGTGCCGCGCCGCAACGCCGAACTCGACGAGCGGATGACCCGGCTCAGCTGGCAGCAGTACCTGATCGCCACCGGGCAGTTCGCCGAATGGATCGACCGAGGCAGGCCCGCACCCACCCACCGGCGCTGGAGCCAGTACCTGAACTGGGTGGCCGACAACGTCGACATGAACGTCGTCGTCGGTGAGGCACAACAGATCTCGGTGGACACCACCGGGGACGCGCCGCGCTGGTCCGTGCACACCCCCGAGCGCACCGTGACGGCCGACGGGCTGATGATCACCGGCCCGGGTCAGGCCGAACGCTCGATCCTGCCCGGCAACCCGCGGGTGCTGTCGATCGCGCAGTTCTGGCACCGCGCCGCCCAGCACGAGCTGATCTCCGCCGAACGGGTCGCGGTCATCGGCGGCGGCGAGACCGCCGCCTCGATGCTCAACGAGCTGTTCCGGCACCGGGTTTCGACCATCACCGTGATCTCCCCGCAGGTCACCCTGTTCACCCGCGGGGAGAGCTTCTTCGAGAACTCGCTGTTCTCCAACCCCACCGGCTGGACCGGGCTGACGCTGGCCGAGCGGCGCGACGCGATGCAGCGCACCGACCGCGGGGTGTTCTCCGCCCGAGTGCAGGAGTCGCTGCTCGCCGACGACCGCATCCGTCACCTGCGCGGCCGCGTCGCGCACGCCGTGGCCCGCGACGGGCGGATCCGGTTGACGCTGAGCACCAATCAGGGCGGCGAGTGCCTGGAGACCGTGCACCCGTTCGACCTGGTGATCGACGGGTCGGGCGCCGACGCGCTGTGGTTTCTGCCGCTGTTCGCCCAGGACGCGCTCGACGTGATCGAGCTGGGCCTCGGCGTCCCGCTGACCGGCGCCGCGCTGGAGGAGGCGATCGGCGACGACCTCGCGGTCACCGGCGTGTGGCCGAAACTGTTCCTGCCCAACCTGGCCGGGCTGAACCAGGGGCCCGGCTTCCCGAACCTGTCGTGTCTGGGCCTGCTGTCGGACCGGGTCCTCGGCGCCGACCTGGCCCACCCCGCCCAGCCATCACCGAGGAGAACCGATGAGCACCAACCCGTTCGATGACGAGAACGGCACCTTCTACGTTCTGGTGAACGACGAGGACCAGCACAGCCTGTGGCCCGCCTTTGTCGAGGTCCCCGGCGGGTGGCGCGTGGTGTACGGCGAGAGCACCCGCGCGGACTGCCTGGCCTACATCGAGGAGAACTGGCAGGACCTGCGCCCGCGCAGCCTGCGCGAGGCCATGGCCGATTAGAGGGGTCTGAGTCCTCCTAGCGCTCACCCAACACGGCGCCTGCTGCACTGGTGTCATGACACATGCACTGCTGAAAACCGTGCTCGGCGCCGTCGTGGTGGCCGGCCCCCTGGCGGTCGCGGCGACGGCGTCCGCGCAGACCCCCGACGGACCGTTGATCAACACCACCTGCAGCTACCCGCAGGTGCAGACGGCACTGGCCGCGGAGGCCCCGCAGGCCGCCGACCGGCTGGCGCAGCGTCCCCAGGCGCAGGCGAAACTGCAGGAGCTGCTGGCACTTCCCGTCGACGAGCGCAGGAACCGGGTCCAGGGTTTCCTCGACCGCAACCCTGACGTGCGCGGCTGGGTCGACGAGCGCCGCGGCACACCGGAGGGACAGCGGTGGTTGCAGACCGCGCAACGCGTCGCCGACACCTGCGGCCGCTACTGAACCACCGGCAACAGCACCCGCACGAGCAGACCGCCGCCGGGCCGCGCCTGCGCCTGCACGCTGCCGCCGTGCGCGGTGCCCACGGACCGCACGATCGACAGGCCGAGGCCGGCGCCGCGCCGGAGGGGAGCGGAGCCGGCCTCGGTCAGCCGTTCCTCGGCGATCAGCCGGCGGAACGGTTCGAACAGGCCGTCCACCTCGTGCTCGGGGATGACCGGCCCGGAGTTCTCCACGGTCAGCACCGCCGACCGCGGCGGACCGGCCACGGTGACGCGCACCCAGCCGCCCTCGGCCACGTTGTAGCGGACCGCGTTGTCCAACAGGTTCTCCGCGAGCCGCTGCAGCAGGGCGGCGTCGCCGCGCACCGGCGCCGACCCGATCCGCGCCTCGACGCGCACACCGGCGTGGTCGGCGGCGTCGCGGACAGACTCGACCGCGCGGCGGGTGACGTCGCCGAGGTCGACGCGGCCGACGTTGCCGAGCCCCTGCTCGCCGGTGGCGAGGGTGAGCAGCCCGTCGATGAGGCGCTCGTTGCGCAGGTTCACCTCCAGCAGCGTCTCGCCGAGCCGGCGTGTCGCCTCGGGCACGTCCGGGTCGTCGAGCGCGACCTCGATCACCGTGCGGCTGATCGCCAGCGGCGTCCGCAGCTCGTGCGACGCGTTGGCGACGAACCTGCGCTGCCCGTCGAACGCGCGGTCCAGCCGCTCCAGCATCGCGTCGAACGTGTCCGCGAGTTCCTTGATCTCGTCCTCGGGCCCGCGTAAGGCGATGCGCTCGTGCAGGTTTCGCTCGGCCACCCGCCGGGCGGTGGCGGTGACGTGCTGCAGCGGGGCCAGCGCCCGCCCGGCCAGCAGCCAGCCGAACCCGACGGCCGCAACCCCGACGGCCCCGAGCGCGAACAACGATCCCCACAGCATGGTGCGCAGCGTCTCCTGCCGCTCCCGCTCGACCTGGGCGGCCAGCGCGGAGAGCAGGTTGTCGAGCACCGGGCGGTTCCGCAGCCCGCGCTCGGCGAGGAAGTCCTGCACGATGCCCTGAGCGGCGGCCGGTCGGTTCGGAAGTGCCTGCGCCAGCGAGAAGTACATCAGCCCGACGAGAATCGCCCCGGCGACGAAGAACGCGCAGGCGTACCACGCCGTCAGCCGGAACCGGATCGTGCGGCGCGTCATGACAGCCGGTACCCGACGCCGGGCTCGGTTTCGATCACCGGTGGGTCGCCGAGCTTTCGGCGGACCATCATGATCGTGTAGCGCACCACCCCGGTGAACGGGTCGATGTGCTCGTCCCACGCCTTCTCCAGCAGATACTCCGCGGACACCACACCGCCGTCGGCGCGCAGCAGCTCCTCGAGCACCGCGAACTCTTTGCGCGACAACGTGATCGGCCGTCCGTCGCGGGTGACCGTGCGGCGGTGCGGGTCGAGCCGGATCCCGGCGCGTTCGAGCACCGGCGGGGTGGCGGGCCGGGCGCGGCGGGCCAGCGCCTCCACCCGCGCCACCAGTTCGGCGAACGCGAACGGCTTGGTCAGGTAGTCGTCGGCGCCCAGGCGCAGCCCGGCGACCCGGTCACCGACCGTCGTTGCGGCGGTCAGCATGAGGATGCGCGCCGAACCGCCGCCCTCGGTCAACACGGTGCACACGGCGTCCCCGGACACCGCGGGCAGGTCGCGGTCCAGCACCACCACGTCGTAGTCGTGCACCGTGGCGCGCTCCAGCGCCGCCGCACCGTCGTAGGCGACGTCGACCGCCATCGCGTGCCTGCGCAGTCCCGTCGCGATGGTGTCCGCCAGCAGCTTCTCGTCCTCGGCTACCAGTACCCGCATGATGTCATCGTGCCGCCCGGCGGTGTTTGGGCGCTGTGAGTGCGCGCGGTTGACTTACGGTGTTCGCTATGACGCACCGCCGGACGGTCGCGGCGGGCGCCGCATGCTGGCTCCTGGCCGCCGTCGGCTATGTCGTCGCCGAGTTCGCGACCGCGCTGGCGGTGCCCGGGTACAGCTACACCGAGCAGTACATCAGCGCGCTCGGGGTGCCGGCCTGGTCGCCGCGCCACTACCTGATCAACGGGGCGCTCTACGCCCAGGGCGCGCTGTTCGTCCTCGGGGCGGTGCTGGTGGTGCGCGAGGTGCGGGCCCGCTGGCTGGGCGCGCTTTTCATGCTGCTGACCGTGGCCGCCGCCGTCGGCGACGCCCTGGTGGCCTTCGTGTACGGCGGCTCGCCGCTGTGGAACGACGGCTACGAGTGGCTGCACGCCCTCGGCGCGATCCTGGCGATCTTCGGCGGCAACCTGGCGGTGCTGGCCGGCACCGCGGTGGCGGGCCGCGCCGTGGGCGGTTGGTCCTACCGGGTCGTCGGCACGCTGATCGGGCTGGCCGGGCTGGTGATCTTCTGGATGCTGCAGAACTACGACTATTTCACCGTGCGCTACGCGCCGATCGGCACCGTCGAACGCGGCTGCGTCTACACGGTGATGCTGTGGCAGCTGGTCACCGGGGTCTGGCTGCTCGCCCGTCGTCGCTGATCTGCCGCGACAGCGGCGCGTCCATGTCGAACACCCGCGCGTGCAGCACGGTGCGGTTGCGCAGCGCCGCCCGCACCGCCCGGTGCAGGCCGTCCTCGAGGTAGATGGTGCCCTGCCAGCGCACGGCGTGCGGGAACAGGTCGCCGTAGAAGGTGGAGTCCTCCGACAACAGCCGGTCCAGCGCCAGGTGAGTGGTGGTGGTGACCAGCTCGTCGAGGCGGATCTGGCGGGGCGGGATCTGCGCCCACTGGCGATACGTCAGCCCGTGCTCTGGATAGGGCCTGCCATCCATGACACCCTTGAAGATCATCGGGCAAACGTCCTTCGCGTCGTCACCCCTGGTATTGACACCTCGCCGGCATCACGCAGCAAGGTCTCGACAAAGGCTAGTGCACCCCGCGGGCGCGCGGCGGCACCGGCCGCGCGGACACGGTCGGAGCGCCCGAAAACCGTAAACTGGTACATAACTCGACACGAAGGGCAGGTGGACAGGCATGGGTAGCGCCGAAGAACGCCGGTTCAAGGTGCTGCAGGCGATTGTTGCCGACTTCGTGGCCACCAAGGAACCCATCGGATCGAAAACGCTGGTGGAGCGCCACAACCTGGGTGTGTCCAGCGCCACCGTGCGCAACGACATGGCGGTGCTGGAGGCCGAGGGCTACATCACCCAACCGCACACCAGCTCCGGGCGGATCCCGACCGAGAAGGGCTACCGCGAGTTCGTCGACCGCCTCGACGACGTCAAACCGCTGTCTCAGGCGGAACGCACCGCGATCCTGCGGTTCCTGGAGGGCGGGGTGGACCTCGATGACGTGCTGCGCCGCGCGGTGAGGCTGCTGGCCCAGCTCACCCGGCAGGTGGCCGTCGTGCAGTACCCGACCCTGACCACCTCCAGCGTGCGGCATCTGGAGGTCGTGTCCCTGACGCCCGCCAAGCTGCTGCTGGTGGTCATCACCGACACCGGCCGCGTGGACCAGCGCATCGTCGAGCTCGGCGACACCCTCGACGAGGACGACCTGTCCCGGCTGCGCCATCTGCTGGGCCAGGCGCTGGAGGGCAAACCGCTGGCGGCGGCCTCGATCGCGGTGTCGGACCTGGCGTCGCAGCTCAACGGTGCCGGCAAGCTCGCCGACGCCGTCGGGCGGGCGGCCACCGTCCTCGTCGAGACCCTCGTGGAGCACAGCGAGGAGCGCCTGGTGCTCGGCGGCACCGCCAACCTGACCCGCAACACCGCGGACTTCGGCGGTTCGCTGCGCCAGGTGCTCGAGGCCCTCGAGGAACAGGTGGTCGTGCTGCGGCTGCTCGCCGCCCAGCAGGAGGCGGGCAAGGTGACCGTGCGCATCGGCCACGAGACCGAGGCGGAGGAGATGGCGGGCGCCTCGGTGGTGACAACCGCCTACGGCAGCGCCGGCAAGGTCTACGGCGGCATGGGTGTGTTGGGGCCCACGCGAATGGACTATCCGGGAACTATCGCTAATGTCGCTGCGGTTGCTTTGTACATCGGGGAAGTCTTAGGCAGCCGGTAACCACCCCGGCTCATGTGAAAGGTCAGGCGAGGTCAGCGTGGCACGCGACTATTACGGGCTGCTCGGCGTGAGCAAGGGTGCGTCTGATCAGGAGATCAAGCGCGCCTATCGCAAGCTGGCGCGCGAACTGCATCCAGACGTCAATCCCGACGAGGAGGCCCAGGCGCGCTTCAAGGAGATCAGCGTCGCCTACGAGGTGCTCTCCGATCCGGAGAAGCGGCGCATCGTCGACCTCGGCGGGGACCCGATGGAACCGGGCGGCGGCGCAGCCGCGGGTAACGGGTTCGCCGGCTTCGGCGGGCTCGGCGATGTGTTCGAGGCGTTCTTCGGCGGCGGCACCTCTTCGCGGGGCCCGATCGGCCGGGTGCGGCCCGGCCAGGACTCGCTGCTGCGGATGCGGCTGGACCTCGAGGAGTGCGCGACCGGCGTGACCAAGACGGTCACCGTCGACACCGCGGTGCTGTGCGACCTGTGCCAGGGCCGGGGCACCCACGGCGACTCCCGGCCGGCCACCTGCGACACCTGCGGCGGGCGCGGCGAGATCCAGACCGTGCAGCGGTCGCTGCTGGGTCAGGTGATGACGTCGCGGCCGTGCCCGGTGTGCGGCGGCGTCGGCGAGGTCATCCCGGATCCGTGCCACCGCTGCGGCGGCGACGGCCGGGTGCGGGCCCGCCGCGAGATCAGCGTGAAGATCCCCGCCGGTGTCGGCGACGGCATGCGGGTGCGGCTGGCCGCCCAGGGGGAGGTCGGCCCTGGCGGCGGGCCGGCCGGCGACCTGTACGTCGAGGTGCACGAGCAGCCGCACGACATCTTCGTGCGCGACGGCGACGATCTGCACTGCACGATCTCGGTGCCGATGGTGGAGGCGGCGCTGGGCACCACGCTGATGATCGACGCGATCCTCGACGGTCCGACCGAGATCGAGATCCCGCCGGGCACCCAGCCCGGCTCGGTCGTCACGCTGCGCGGCCACGGCATGCCGCACCTGCGGTCCGGGGTGCGCGGCGACCTGCACGCGCACATCGACGTGGTGGTGCCGACCCGGCTGGACGACGAGGACATCGAACTGCTCACCCAGCTGCGCGACAAGCGCACCCGCGACGCCGCCGAGGTGCGGTCGACCTCGCAGAACAACCACTCCGGCGGCGGCCTGTTCAGCCGGCTGCGCGAGACGTTCACCGGCCGCTGACGAGCGGCGATCGGTGACCTCACGATGACCGCCGCCCTGTTCTACGTCGACACGCTGCCCGCTGTCGGTGAGCTCGCCGTCGTCGACGGCGACGAGGGACACCACGCCGCCACCGTGCGCCGCATCCGCGTCGGTGAGCGCATCGACCTCAGCGACGGCGCCGGCGGGCTGGCGCACTGCGAGGTCGAGGAGGTCGGCAAGGGTCGGCTGGCGGCCCGGCTGCTGGACCGCACCACCGTGTCCGCGCCGACGCCGACGGTGACCGTCGTGCAGGCGCTGCCCAAGTCCGACCGCTCGGAGCTGGCCGTCGAACTGGCCACCGAGGCCGGGGCGGACGCGTTCGTGGCGTGGCAGTCGGCCCGCTGCGTGGCCCGCTGGGAGACCCCGGCCAAGGTCGACAAGGGCCTGCGGCGCTGGCGCGCGGTGGTGCGCTCGGCCGCCCGCCAGTCGCGGCGCCCCTGGATTCCCGAGGTCAGCGGCGTGGTGTCGACCGCCGAGCTGGTGCAGGCGTTCAGCGCCGACGACCGGCTGGTGCTGGTCCTGCACGAGTCGGCGACCCAGCCGCTGACCGAGATCCCGGTCGCCGAGGCGGACGCGATCACCCTGCTGGTGGGCCCGGAGGGCGGGATCAGCGACGACGAGCTGGGCGCGCTGCGCGGCGCCGGGGCGACCGTGGTGCGGCTGGGGCCGACGGTGCTGCGCACCTCGACGGCCGCGGCGGTGGCGCTCGGGGCGCTGGGCGCGCTGACCGCCCGCTGGGCCTGACAGTTAACCACTGGGATGCGTCCGGGCCCGGCGGTAAACTGTGACCAGCAATTGACCAGGCGAAACCCAGAAAGCAGGCAAGAAACCCTCTTGACGCCCCGCCAGACGACCGCTGAATCGTCGCAGGCTGCTCAGACACCTGAGTCGGTACGCAGCAGCATCAACGTCCCGCCCGACCTCGTCATGGGCCTCCTGGGTTCCGCCGACGAGAATCTGCGCGCCATCGAGCGCTCCCTGGCCGCCGACATCCACGCCCGCGGCAACGCCCTGACCCTGTCCGGTCAGCCCGCCGACGTCGCGCTCGCCGAACGGGTCATCACCGAGCTGATCGCGATCCTGGCCGCCGGCCAGGGCCTGACCCCGGAGGTGGTCCGGCACAGCGTCGCGATGCTCACCGGCTCCGACGAGGAGTCGCCCGCCGAGGTGCTCACGCTCGACATCCTGTCGCGGCGCGGTAAGACCATCCGGCCCAAGACGCTCAACCAGAAGCGCTATGTCGACGCCATCGACGCCAACACCGTCGTGTTCGGCATCGGGCCCGCGGGCACCGGCAAGACGTATCTGGCAATGGCCAAGGCCGTCAACGCTTTACAGACCAAGCAGGTGTCGCGGATCATCCTGACCCGGCCCGCGGTGGAGGCGGGGGAGCGGCTCGGCTTCCTGCCCGGCACGCTCAGCGAGAAGATCGACCCGTATCTGCGGCCGCTGTACGACGCGCTGCACGACATGATGGACGCCGAGCTCATCCCGAAGCTGATGAGCGCCGGCGTCATCGAGGTCGCCCCGCTGGCCTACATGCGCGGCCGCACCCTCAACGACGCGTTCATCATCCTCGACGAGGCGCAGAACACCACCGCCGAGCAGATGAAGATGTTCCTGACGCGTCTGGGCTTCGGCTCGAAAATCGTTGTCACCGGCGATGTCACGCAGGTCGACCTGCCCGACGGGTCGTCGTCGGGGCTGCAGGCCGCGATGCGCATTCTCGACGGCATCGACGACATCCACTTCGCGGAACTCACCAGCGCCGACGTGGTGCGTCACCGGCTGGTGTCCGAGATCGTCGACGCCTACGCGCGATCCGAGGAGCCGACGATGATGAACCGCGCGCAGCGCCGCGCCTCCGGAAACCGGACCCGGCGGTAAGCGGGCGACATGAGCATTGAGGTGTCCAACGAGTCGGGCATCGACGTCTCCGAAGAGGAGCTCATCAGCGTCGCCCGGTTCGTGATCAAGAAGATGAACGTCAACCCGGCCGCCGAGTTGTCGATGGTGCTGCTCGACACCGCGGCGATGGCCGATCTGCACATGCGCTGGATGGACCTGCCCGGGCCCACCGACGTGATGAGCTTCCCGATGGACGAACTCGAACCGGGCGGCCGCCCCGACGCGCCGGAACCCGGTCCGGCGATGCTCGGCGACATCGTGCTGTGCCCCGAGTTCGCCGCGCAGCAGGCCGCCGCGGCCGGGCACTCGCTCGGCCAGGAGCTGGCGTTGCTGACCGTGCACGGTGTCCTTCACCTGTTGGGCTACGACCACGCCGAGCCCGACGAGGAGCGGGAGATGTTCGCCCTGCAGCGCCAGCTGCTCGAGGAGTGGGTGGCCGACCAGGTCGAGGCGTATCACCGGGACCGGCAGGCGGAGAAGGAACGCCGGCTGCTGGACAACTCGCGATTCTTCGACCAGCAGTGAGCGACATAGGCCAACTGATCTTCGCGATCGTTCTCGTCGCCCTGGGCGGGTTGTTCGCGGCCATCGACGCCGCGCTGAGCACGGTGTCGATTGCGCGGGTGGAGGAACTGGTCCGCGAGGAGCGCCCGGGTGCGGTGCGGTTGGCGCGGGTGGTGGCCGACCGGCCGCGCTACATCAACCTGATCGTGCTGCTGCGCATCACCGGCGAGGTGGGTGCGACGGTGCTGCTGGCCGCCTACCTCGACGGGCACCTCGGGGTGACGTGGGGGCTGTTCGCCGCCGCGGCGATCATGGTGGTCGTCAGCTTCGTGGTGATCGGCGTCGGACCGCGCACGGTCGGACGCCAGCACGCCTACACCATCGCGCTGCTGTCCGCGCTTCCGCTGCAGGCGCTTTCGGTGCTGCTGACGCCGATCAGCCGGCTGCTGGTGCTGATCGGTAACGCGCTGACGCCGGGCCGCGGGTTCCGCAACGGACCGTTCGCCTCCGAGATCGAGCTGCGCGAGGTCGTCGACCTGGCGCAGCAGCGCGGTGTGGTGGCCGACGACGAGCGCCGGATGATCCAGTCGGTGTTCGAGCTCGCCGACACCCCCGCGCGCGAGGTGATGGTGCCGCGCACCGAGATGGTGTGGATCGAACACGACAAGACCGCCGGGCAGGCCACGTCGCTGGCGGTGCGCAGCGGACACTCCCGGATCCCGGTGATCGGGGAGAACGTCGACGACATCGTCGGCGTCGTCTACCTCAAAGACCTTGTGCAGCGCACCTATTACTCCACCGACGGCGGCCGCGGCACCAAGGTCGAGCAGGTGATGCGCAAACCGGTGTTCGTACCGGACTCCAAACCGCTCGACGAACTGCTGCGCGAGATGCAGCGCGACCGCAATCACATGGTGCTGCTGGTCGACGAGTACGGCGCGATCGCCGGGCTTGTCACCATCGAGGACGTGCTCGAGGAGATCGTCGGCGAGATCGTCGACGAGTACGACGCCGGCGAAGTGGTGCCGGTGGAGGACCTCGGCGACCGGCGCTACCGGGTGTCGGCGCGGCTGCCGATCGAGGACCTCGGCGAGCTCTACGACATCGAGCTCGACGACGACCTGGACGTCGACACCGTCGGCGGGCTGGTCGCACTCGAGCTCGGCAGGGTGCCGCTGCCGGGCGCCGAGGTGGTCTGGGACGGTCTGCGCCTGCGCGCGGAGGGCGGCCGCGACCACCGCGGCCGGGTCCGGATCGGCACGGTTCTGGTCTGCCCCAACGAAGACTCCGAAGGAGACAAGAGCGATGAGTGACCTCGATGCGGAGGACGCCAAGCTGGTGACCCTGGCCCGTGGTGCGATGGCGCGGGCCGAGGCCGGCAGCGGGGCGGCGGTGCGCGACGCCGACGGCCGCACCTATGCGGGGGCGCCGGTGGCGTTGAAGGCGTTGCAGCTCAGCGCTCTTCAGTCCGCGGTGGCCGCCGCGGTGTCCAGCGGCGCGACCGGGCTGGAGGCGGCGGTGCTGGTCGGCGGGGCCGCCGACGACCCGGGGGTGGCCGCGGTGCGGGAGATCTCCGCCGACGCGGCGATCATCGTGACCGACCGTTCGGGGCGTCCGCTGTGACCCCGCAGAAGGACTCGGGCAACGACGAGTTCCGTTCGGGTTTCGTGTGTTTCGTCGGCCGGCCGAACACCGGTAAGTCGACGCTGACCAACGCGCTGGTCGGGGCGAAGGTGGCGATCACGTCGAACCGTCCGCAGACCACCCGGCACACCATCCGCGGCATCGTGCACCGCGACGACTTCCAGATCATCCTCGTCGACACCCCGGGTCTGCACCGGCCGCGCACCCTGCTCGGGCAGCGGCTCAACGATCTGGTGAAGGACACCTACTCCACGGTCGACGTGATCGGGCTGTGCATCCCGGCCGACGAGCGGATCGGGCCGGGGGACCGGTGGATCCACGAGCAGATCCGCGCGGTGGCGCCGCACACCACGCTGGTGGCGATCGTCACCAAGATCGACAAAGTGTCCAAGGAACGGCTTGCGGCGCAACTGATCTCGGTCAGCGAGCTGGTCGGCCCGGAGGCCGAGATCGTGCCGGTGTCGGCGACCGCCGACGACAACCTCGACGAGCTGATCAACGTGCTCGCCGGCGCACTGCCGCCGGGGCCCGCGTTCTACCCGGACGGTGAACTCACCGACGAGCCCGAGGAGACGCTGATGGCCGAGCTGATCCGCGAGGCCGCACTGGAGGGGGTGCGCGACGAACTGCCGCACTCGCTGGCCGTCGTCATCGAGGAGATCAACCAGCGCGAGGACCGCGACGACCTGATCGACGTGCACGCGGTGCTCTATGTCGAACGCGACAGCCAGAAGGGCATCGTGATCGGCAAGGGCGGCGCCCGGTTGCGTGAGGTCGGTACCGCCGCCCGCACCCAGATCGAGAAACTCCTCGGCACCAAGGTGTTCCTCGACCTGCGGGTCAAGGTCGCCAAGAACTGGCAGCGCGACCCGAAACAGCTTGGGAAGCTGGGTTTTTAAGGGCTATCAGCCCGGCGCGCCCGCACCCGGCGTGCCGAACGGGCGGCCGGGGGCGTAGACCGGCGGGGCGGCGTCACCCTTGCCGTACACCGCCACCACGACGGTGCGGTCCAGCGCGTTCACCGACCACACGCCGATGTCGACGTTGCCGCAGTCGGCCATGATGGCGTAGTAGTCCGGCCGGTAGTACCAGCGGTTGATCAACTCGATGCCGCTGATCGCCAGCGCCGGGTTGATCGCGGTGGTCTCGGCGACCTCACCCTCGTAGCCGGCGTTGCGGGCCCGGTCGGCCACCGTCGACCCGTCGGAGCCGATGTCGCCGTCGAGTGCACGGTTGTTGAGCACGTCGTTGGCGTGCCACTCGGCGGCCAGCCGCAACTTCGGGTTGACCTTGATGTCGGTGTCGCACCCGGCCTGCGACTTGACCGTGTAGACGTTGGACACCACCGCGTCGTTGAGCCGCTTGTTATCCGCGCCCGCGGCCGGGGCAACCGCCACCGCACCGCAGGTCAGACCGATAACCGCCACCGCAACTGTGTTACGCCGCACACTCATGGTTCGCAACTTTACGCGACCTCACCGGAGACGCTGTCGGTTACCGGACGGTTCGGTTCGGGTTCGCCGGACGTGACCCGCACACCCATTCCCGGCAACCACCACGGATCCGGTTCCTGGCTGGCCCACCCGTTGATCGCCTCCAGCGCCGCGGCCAGCGACACCAGCAGCGGTTCGCTGTTCGCCGGGCCCATCAGCTGCACCCCGATCGGCAGACCGCCCGCGGTGAACCCGGCGGGCACGTTGATCGACGGCCAGCCCACCAGATTCCACGGCCACGTCACCGGGCAGGCCCGGATCATCGCCCGGTCGGTCGCCAGGCCGCTGAGCTCGTCGAACGCGTCCACCCGCGGCGGCGGCAGCGCCGTCGTCGGCGCCAGCACCACGTCGGCGATGTTGAAGATGTAGCCCAGCCGCCGCTGCGCCCGGGCCTCCCGGGCCCGCGCCCTGCGCAGCGTGTGCTCGGACAGCACCCACCCGGTGCGCACGTTCGCCCTGGTCCGCTTGTCCAGGGTGACGCCGTCGCCGAGCCGGTCGACCCAGTCCCGCAGCCCCGCCGTCGAGCGGGACAGGAAGCTCCACGACATCTCGAGGCTGTAGTCGGGGTCGGCGGGGAACACGTGGTGGCCGAGTTCCTCGAGCTGTTCGGCGACGACGGTCATCGCCGCCTCGATCTCCGGATGCAGCTTGGCCCGGAACCCGGTGAACGGGAACTTCGTCGACATCGCGATCCGCAGCGGGCCCGGCGCCTGCGACATGTAGTCGGAGACCTGCACCGGCGGCGGCTGGTGCAGATCGCCGGGCGCGTTGCCCGAGGCCGCGTCGAGGACCAGGGCGGCGTCGGTGACGGTGCGGGCCAGCACCCCGTTGACGGTGATGCCGTTGAACGCCTCCGGCAGCGGCCACGTCGAGATCCGCCCGCGCTGCGGCTTGATCCCGACCAGGTGCGTCCACGCCGCCGGGATGCGGACACTGCCCGCGCCGTCGGAGCCGATCGCGGCGGTCACCAGCCCGGCGGCCACCGCGGCGGCGCTGCCGCCCGACGACCCGCCCGGGGTATGGGCCTGCGACCACGGGTTGCGGGTGTGGCCGAACCCGGGACCGCTGGTGAACGGCCACTGGCCGAGCTCGCAGGTGTTGGTCTTGCCGACGATCACCGCGCCCGCGGCGCGCAGCCGGCGCACCACCTCACTGTCCTCGGTGGCCGGGCGTACCTCGCCGTCGGTGCCGAAGCGGGTCGGCACCCCGGCGACGTCGACGTCGTCCTTCACCGCGATCGGGACGCCCAGCAACGGCTGGTCGGAGGTGTCGGCGCCGGCCGCGCGGATGCGGTCGGCACGTTCGGCGTCGGCCAGCGCCTGCTCGGTGAGCACCACGCGGAACGCGTTGAGCGCGGGCTGGCTCGCCGCGATCGCGTCCAGGGAGCGCTGGACCAGCTCCACCGACGTGACCGAGCCGTTCGCGAGCTGGAAAAGCTGCTGAGTCAGGGTGGGAATTCTGGCTTTTTGCGACATCAGTTACGAGGATACGGCGATGCGGACCGGATTTTGACAGACCGCGATGCGACACTGGGCGAATGCGGCTGTACCGGGACCGAGCGGTGGTGCTGCGCCAGCACAAGCTTGGCGAGGCCGACCGGATCGTCACGCTGCTGACCCGCGACCACGGGCTGGTGCGGGCGGTGGCCAAGGGCGTCCGGCGTACCCGCAGCAAATTCGGTGCCCGGCTGGAGCCGTTCGCGCACATCGACGTCCAGCTGCATCCGGGCCGCAACCTCGACATCGTCACCCAGGTGCAGTCCATCGACGCGTTCGCCTCCGACATCGTCTGCGACTACGGCCGCTACACGACCGCCTGCGCGATGCTCGAGACCGCCGAACGCCTCGCCGGCGAGGAGCGCGCCCCGGCGCCGGCGCTGCACCGGCTGACGGTGGCCGCGCTGCGCGCGGTGGCCGACGGCAGGCGGCCGCGGGAGCTGCTGCTGGACTCCTATCTGCTGCGCGCGATGGGCATCGCCGGCTGGGCGCCCGCGCTGACCGAGTGCGCCCGCTGCGCCGCGCCCGGCCCGCACCGGGCGTTTAACGTGGCCGCCGGGGGCAGCGTGTGCGTGCACTGCCGGCCGTCGGGGTCGGTAACCCCGCCGCAGGGGGTGCTGGACCTGATGGCGGCGCTGCACGACGGGGACTGGGAGTTCGCCGAGGCGTCGCCGCCGTCGTACCGCAGCCAGGCCAGCGGACTGGTGGCCGCGCACCTGCAGTGGCATCTGGAACGTCAGCTGCGGACATTGCCGCTGGTCGAACGGGTGTACCGGGTCGATAGGAGTGTCGGCGATCCGCCCGCGCCGGTGGTCGGGCAGTATGTGGCGCATGGCAACCGAACGGGCTGGTCGGAGGAAGAAGGACCAGGAGAACTACCCACAGCTGCCCCCGGCGCCTGACGACTACCCGACGTTCCCGGACAAGTCGACGTGGCCGGTCGTGTTCCCGGAGATCCCGGCGGGCACCAACGGCCGCTTCGCCCGTCCGCCCCAGCACACCTCCAAGGCCGCCGCGCCGCGCATCCCGGCCGACCAGGTGCCCAACCACGTCGCCGTCGTCATGGACGGCAACGGCCGCTGGGCCACCCAGCGCGGGCTGAGCCGCACCGAGGGACACAAGATGGGCGAGGCGGTGCTCATCGACATCACCTGCGGGGCAATCGAGATCGGTATCAAACACCTGACGGTGTACGCGTTCTCCACCGAGAACTGGAACCGCAGCGCCGAGGAGGTGCGGTTCCTGATGGGCTTCAACCGCGAGGTGGTGCGGCGGCGCCGGGAGAACCTCAACGACATGGGCGTGCGGATGCGCTGGGTCGGGTCCCGGCCGCGGATGTGGCGCAGCGTCATCAAGGAGTTCGACATCGCCGAGCAGATGACGGTCGGCAACGACGTCATCACGATCAACTACTGCGTGAACTACGGCGGGCGCCGCGAGATCGTCGAGGCCAGCCAGCAGCTCGCACAGTTGGCGGCCGAGGGCAAGATCAAGCCCAACCGGATCACCGAGGCGATGTTCGCCAAGCATCTGCACCGCCCCGACATCCCCGACGTCGACCTGTTCATCCGCACCTCGGGGGAGCAGCGGGCCAGCAACTTCCTGCTGTGGCAGTCCGCCTACGCCGAGTTCGTGTTCCAGGACAAGCTGTGGCCGGACTACGACCGCCGCGACCTGTGGGCGGCCTGTGAGGAGTACGTGCGCCGCAACCGTCGCTTCGGCAGGGCCTGATGGATCTGCAGCGGCGGCTCGCCGAGGTCCTCGAGGAGGTCCTGCCCGTCACCCGCGAGGAGGACGGGGCCGTCACCGTGAACTACGACTCGACGTTCGCGTCGCTGCGCACGGTCCCGGTCGCCGAGGGACTGGAGTTGGTGTCGCTCACCCAGATCCTGGCGTGGGATCTGCCGCTGGACGCCAAACTGCGCAACGCCGTCGCCGAGCACGCCCACAAGACGCTGCTGGGCACCGTGTCGCTGACCGCCAAGGCCGCGCCCAAGGAGATCGCCGCCGGCGCCAAACGCAACTCGCGTAAGGCCGCGGATGTGTTGCTGCGCTATAACTTTCCGGCCGCGGGGCTGGGTGACGACGCGCTGCGCACGCTGATCCTGATGGTGCTGGCCACCGGGGCCGAGGTGCGGCGCGCGCTAGTGGGCTGACGTCTGGGTGGTCCGGGTGCAGTCGGCGCAGCGGCCGAAGATCTCGATCGTGTGGCTGACGTCGGAGAAGCCGTGTTCGCGCGCGACGTTGGCGGCCCAGTCCTCGACGTCGCCGCCCTGGATCTCCACCGCCGCCCCGCAGGTGCGGCACACCAGATGGTGGTGGTGGTCGGTCGAGCAGCGCCGGTACACCGACTCGCCGGTGTCGGTGCGCAGGCTGTCGACGACACCGGCGGCCGCCATCTGCTGCAGGGTGCGGTAGACCGTCGTCAACCCGATGCTCTCGCCGCGCCTGCGCAGCTCGTCGTGCAGTTCCTGGGCGGAGCGGAACTCGCCGACGTCGTCGAGGAGCGCCGCGATCGCCGCGCGCTGCCGGGTGGCGCGCACGCCGGTCGACGGCCCCGCCGCGGTCACCGGGTGCCCTCGGCCGCGTGGGTGACCGCCGCGACGACGATATCGGCGAGGTGGTCGTCGACCAGGCGGTACATCACCTCGCGGCCGGACCGTTCCCCGGCCACCACACCCGCGGCCTTGAGGATCCGCAGGTGCTGGCTGACCAGCGGTTGCGGCACGCCCAGCGCGTCGACGAGTTCGTGCACGCAGCGCGCCGCTTCGCGCAGCTGCAGCACGATCGCGATCCGCACCGGCGCGGCCAGGGCCCGCAGCAGGTCCCCGGAGGTGTCGAGCACCTCGCGGTTGGGGAGCTCGGGAAGCGGTGCGCCGCCGTGGTCGTGGTGCCCGTCCGCCAAAGTGGAAACGGTTTTCATTATGACGCTCACAATACATGCGCTAAGACGCATGTCAACGGCGCGAAACGGGGTCGCTAGGCTGTGCAGTCGTGGCTTCCTCTTCGATCATCGACACCGTCGCGAACCTGGCCAAGCGGCGCGGGTTGGTCTATCAGGCCGGCGAGATCTACGGCGGCACCCGCTCGGCGTGGGACTACGGCCCGCTGGGCGTGGAACTCAAGGAGAACATCAAGCGGCAGTGGTGGAAGTCGGTGGTCACCAGCCGCGACGACGTCGTCGGCCTGGACAGCTCGATCATCCTGCCGCGCCAGGTGTGGGTGGCCTCGGGCCACGTCGACGTGTTCAACGACCCGCTGGTGGAGTGCCTGAACTGCCATAAGCGGCACCGGCAGGACCACATGCAGGAGGCCTACTTCGAGAAGAGCGGGGCGAAGAAGGGCTACGCAGATCCCGACGCGGTCGAGATGAGCGAGATCACCTGTCCGGACTGCGGCACCAAGGGCCAGTGGACCGAACCGCGTGACTTCAACATGATGCTCAAGACCTATCTCGGCCCGATCGAGTCCGAGGAGGGCCTGCACTATCTGCGCCCGGAGACCGCGCAGGGCATCTTCGTCAACTTCGCCAACGTGGTGACCACGCAGCGCAAGAAGCCGCCGTTCGGTATCGCCCAGACCGGCAAGAGCTTCCGCAACGAGATCACCCCCGGCAACTTCATCTTCCGCACCCGCGAGTTTGAGCAGATGGAGATGGAGTTCTTCGTCGAGCCGTCGACCGCGCGCGAATGGCACCAGTACTGGATTGACGAGCGGCTTAAGTGGTACGTCGAGCTCGGCATCAACCGCGACAACCTGCGGCTCTACGAGCACCCCAAGGAGAAGCTGTCGCACTACTCCGACCGCACGGTCGACATCGAGTACAAGTTCGGCTTCGTCGGCAGCCCGTGGGGTGAGCTGGAGGGCATCGCCAACCGCACCGACTTCGACTTGTCCACGCACTCAAAGCATTCCGGTGTGGACCTGTCGTACTACGACCAGGCCAGCGACACCCGCTACATCCCGTACGTGATCGAGCCGGCAGCCGGTCTGACCCGGTCGTTCATGGCGTTCTTGATCGACGCCTACGCCGAGGACGAGGCGCCCAACGCCAAGGGCGGCGTCGACAAGCGCACCGTGCTGCGGCTGGACCCGCGGCTGGCTCCGGTCAAGGCCGCGGTGCTGCCGCTGTCGCGCAACGAGCAGCTGTCGCCGAAGGCCCGCGACCTGGCCGCCGAGCTGCGCAAGTGCTGGAACGTCGACTTCGACGACGCCGGTGCGATCGGCCGCCGCTACCGCCGCCAGGACGAGATCGGCACCCCGTTCTGTGTGACGGTGGACTTCGACACGCTCGAGGACCACGCGGTGACGATCCGCGAACGCGACACCATGACCCAGGACCGCGTCGCGCTCGACCAGGTCAGCGACTACCTGGCCGCCCGCCTGAAAGGCTGCTAACCCTTTCCTTTCCTCCCGCGTTCCTCCCGCGTTCCTCCCGCGTTCCTCCCGCGAGCGTGCATTGCTCCTATGTCAAGCTGCGGCTTGGTGGGGGTTGTGGGTGGCGTGGTCGAGGTGTAGGCGGGTGTAGACGACGCGTGAGAGTTGGCGTTTGAGGCAGCGTAGGGCTTCTTTGG